>Ga0315284_10000052_pt1 | contig 156029 bp, 130 predicted proteins | sample YL17G09_16_MG_FD_203696 | JGI IMG/M metagenome (GOLD analysis project Ga0315284, IMG submission 203696) | Sediment microbial communities from Yellowstone Lake, YNP, Wyoming, USA - YL17G09_16 | ecosystem: Environmental > Aquatic > Freshwater > Lake > Sediment | place: USA: Wyoming | collected... | reverse complement strand
GGTGATTATTTTTTCCTTCATTATTGCGTTTAGTATGCAAAAAATGAGCCAGGCTTTTGCCATAGTTGCCAAGGTTGAAAAGATAACTCGTTTTGTCATCGCTTCAATCTTTATTCTCGTTGGAGTTTATTATTTACGTTATTTAATTTTATATTTGATTTCATTCTAATCCCATCATGAATAAACCATCATTAACCAAATTTGCCAAAACAGTCTTATATATCGGAGTGACCGGCTACGGCGGTCCGGCAATCTTGGCTCAAATGAAAAAGGCTATAGTTCACAAAAACCAATGGGTTGATGAAGAAGATTTTATGAATACTCTCAGCTTGGCGCAGATTCTTCCGGGCGCAACCGGTGTCAGTTTGCTGGGATATGTGGGATATAAATTAAAAGGAGTTCTAGGTTGGGCAACGGCCTCATTTTTTTATATTTTCCCGGCTTTTCTTTTCACTACCATTCTTGCACAACTCTACTTTACCTATCACAATCTGATTCTCGTTCAAAAATTGTTTACCGGGCTTGGGGCGCTAGTGGTAGCATTGTTGGTAAATGCCATACTACAACTCAGTAAATCTGTTTTTGGTAAAGCTGATAAACGGGACTATAAAGGCTTAATTATTGCTCTGACAAGTTTTTCACTGGCGGTTTTCACACATTTTAATATAGTTTATCTGATTCTATTATCCGGAGTTTTTGGATTTGCCTTTTATTATTTCACGAAAGAATTCGAGGGCTTAAAAGAAAATCAAAGCCGAGTCAAAAATCTAGTTGTTCGAGGCAGGATTTTGAATAAAGATATTGTTTATTTATTAGTAGGTTTAGCGGTAGCAACTGTCCTACTTTGGTTAACCCATTCGATTTATTGGTCGCTATTTTCCACATTTACCCAAATTGGAGCGATTGCTTTTGGGGGTGGATTTACTACCATTCCTTTAATCCAACATATTGTGGTTGATGGTCATCAGTGGCTTTCACTAACAGAATTTCGGGATGGCATTGCCATTGGCCAGATCACGCCGGGACCGGTCTTTATTACCGCCGCATTTATTGGCTATAAAGTAGTAGGTTGGTTGGGAGCATTGGTGGCTACAATAGCTATCTTTTTGCCATCACTACTTTTGATGGTCATTTTGGGTAAATTCCATGAACAAGTAAAACATCAAAAGGTGGTGCGGGTCGTGATTAAAGGCTTTTTGGCTGGATTTATTGGCATTATTGCCTCGGTCGCTCTTCAGTTTGGCGAGAAATCCTTGATCAGTTGGCAAACTTGGGCCATATTTCTAATTTCACTATTGGTGATTATTAAATTTAAAAAGGATGTCATTTGGACAATTTTAGGTACAGTAATTGTGTCGTTGTTAGTATTTTAACTATAAAAACTATGCATAAACAAACATTTATTACTATCATCCTAGTTTTAGTAATTATTGGACTTCTTTCATTCGTAGCTTTTGGAAGTAAAGGTAAAAACAAAGATACGACAAGGGTGCAAAATAATCAAAACATTTCTGAGACACTTGCTATAAGTGAGAAAACATCTATTTTCTTTTACGGCAATACCTGTCCCCATTGCGAAGATGTGGAAGAATGGATGAAGGAAAATAAAATTGAGGAGAAAATTGAGATTGTTAAAAAGGAAGTATATGACGATAATGCTAATGCCCTTGAACTGTCGAGGGCGGCAAAAAGCTGTGGAATGGATACTTCGTCTATCGGCGTGCCGTTTTTGTATTATGCTCCAGAAGGAAAGTGTCTTATTGGCACACCTGATATTGTTGGTTATTTGAGTGACAGAGCTGGTATATCTGCTAATAATAAGGCTACAGAATCAGGAAAGGAGGATGAACTATAAAATTTATCTTGGGTTTACTTTTAACGCTAGTGACATTCCTGGTTGTGCCTACTCAAGTTCACGCTGTTTGTCCTATCTGCACGGTGGCAGTAGGAGCAGGTTTGGGTGTCTCTCGCTGGTTAGGCATTGATGATAGCGTGACAGGCATCTGGATCGGTGGTTTGATCCTTTCAAGTGGTTTGTGGCTGGCAGACTGGATCGGCAAGAAAGGCTGGAGAGTGCCTTATAAAGAGGCTGTTTCAGTTGGTTTGTTCTTTCTCTTTGTCATCCCGCCTTTGTATTGGGGTAAGATGATCGGTTTAGCAGGAAATACTTTGTGGGGCGCCGACAAAGTGTTGCTGGGAACTATTATTGGTTCAGTCCTCTTTCTTTTAGGAGTCTGGCTTGATAAGTGGCTAAGAACTTCTAACGAAGATAAAGTCTATGTTTACTATCAAAAAGTGATTATCCCTATTTTCCTGTTATCAATTGCGAGTTTTATCTTTTATCTTATTACTAGTTAAAAAGGAGGTGAACATATGAATAACAATAAACAGATTCAACCCGATATTAACGAGTTTATGGACAAGGTGAAAAAGATGGAGAAGGGTGAGAAACTCGATCTATCATCCGACGAGGACCTGTCAATCGGCATCATGAATCTGATTTCCATGGAGGAGCATTTCTTTTTCACTTATAACAAGACTAAAGATGCCAAATACCTTGATCTTCTTAATGAAATTCGTGAGATGCGCAAAAGCGCCTTGAAGCGGATTATTAAAGACTACGAGGGTGAAGTTTGGTGCATCAGCAAACATTTGTTAGCTGCCTCCATGCGGTTTATGGAAGTCGGCACAAAGGCTCTTACGAAGGGTGACAAGAGTGATGCTGAGGACATGTTCCAAAAGTCCTATCAGCTTTACAGTCTTTTTTGGGGACTTAATCTTGGTTTGGTGCAAACGAAAGATATTAAACAAACGGAGTCAAAAGAAATAGCTTTTGTCAGCGAAGATCCCAAACCAAAGGTTAAAGGATTAGTGAGTATTTTTGAGAAGCTGGGACAACTGGTTCAAAAAGCAATTGACTGCTGTAAGGAGTAAATAATAAATAAATGTAGAGCTTGTTTCTATTTTTTGCTATACTTAATTTGTTGTATATAATGTAGGAGGTGAAAATATGAAGATGAAAAAAGTATCTGTTCTTATAGTAACTATTGCAGTTTTATCCCTTACTTCAGTTGCTTATGCAGCTAAAAACGAGACAGGTGCGCAGGGGGCTAACAGTCAGATTGGTGTTCAAACAGGTAATCAAGGGACACAACAGAAGGCGACAACTTCTCCTTCCCCAACTGGCAATCAAGTCCAAAACCAAGTTCAGACTCAGAATCAAGGTGAAGACACACAATTACAGGTAAATACTCAAGAGCAGGAAAATCTAGGAGGAGGGACGGGCGAAGGTTCACAAAACCGCAGTCAAAGTGCCGTAGAAAATATGAGCAATGTTACCGAACAGGTTCAACAGTTATTGCAGGTAAGAACGACTGGTGGCATAGGCGAACAGGTAAGGCAAGTCGCCCAAGAGCAGAAACAAGCCCAAGATCAAATACAGATAGAACTTGGGAAAGTAGATAGTCGAGGTAAGTTATTAAAGTCAATTATCGGACCTGACTATAAAGCCTTAAAGAATATGCAGAAAGTAATGGAGCAAAACCAGCTGCGCATTCAACAGCTAGAACAATTGCAAAATCAGCTAGCCAACCAGGGAGATATGACAATGGTTCAGGAAACAATCCAAGCGCTAACAGAGCAAAATACTGCCCTACAGGATCGTATCGATCTTGAAGAACAATCTGGCGGCTTGCTGGGATGGTTATTTAAGCTACTCTCTAAGTAACAGGGGAATTTTCAAGGAATCGGTTTAATTCCTTGGTTGTATATTCTGGGTATTCCAACTAATTGACCCAGTCAGTTGTCCTAAATTATGACCATTTCTCGAGCTGAAATCCAGAAAACGAAGAGATTGGTTTATTTTCATTTTACTCGCAGGTGCAGTCGGTTTTGTCTGTGCAGCTTGGGTTTCTGCATGCTTCTCCTCCGGGAGCGCCGGGATTAGCATCAAAGCAGATTAACGGATCAACGCATTGATATCCACTCGAACCACCGCAGCTTTCATTGCACTGGGAGATTTTTGGCGTGGGTGAAGGAGACGGGGTCGGACTTAGAGATGGTGTCGGTGTAGAAGTATTAGTAGGAATTGGCGTATTGGTGGGAATCGGAGTATTGGTCGGTATCATCGTGGGAGTGTTGGTTGGGCTTGTCACACACCGCACTTGTATTGGACCGGCAAATTGTGAATAAAAAGAAGGATCCGTGCAGCTTTGGCAGGTTGAATACGCATATTGGGCAAAATACGTTTGGCCTTCATTGAGCATAAAATTGCTCGTATATGTTTGCGTCTGCGACGGATTTGAGGGAGCCGTTTGAATGTTAAACAAATCAGATCCTCCGTTGGTGGATCCTAATTGAACAATAAACGCCTTTGCATTCGGATTCACATTGTTTTGATTGTAAAGAACATTCACCTGCCACTGGTTGCTTGCATTTTTTCCCGGACAATTAAATGTGATACTTGATGATGGCGGAGCATTTGGCCTTTGGGCAATATTGATGTGGAGCACTTCGTTATGTGCCGGAGCAGTTACAACCAAGAGTTGTGATTGTGTGTAGGTTGTATTATTTATCTGAAGATATGCAAGGATGTCATAGGATACGCCGGTTTGAAGATTGGGAATATTCCATGATAATCCGTCCTGGGGGGCAATTCCTGAAGTGATCGGGTTGAAATCCGCGGTCCCCGATTTTCTCATAGAAAGCGTAATAGATGCTCCATTTGGTACCGGGCCGTTGATGTTAAACGATCCTGAGACAACGTCCTGTGTCGAAGGGCCGGTTGCCTTGGAGTTGATGACAAGAATTTCATTGTGGGCAGGAGCCGCGGTTGTTAAAGACGGTGATGTCCCGATGGTTGTACTTCCTGTAAGAAGTACTGCTTGTAATTCATAGGTCGCCCCCGGCAAAGCAGCATTCCAACTCCAGGAAATCCCATCAGCTGCTTTTATATTCGATACAACGGGTATGAAATTTGATTCCCCCTGTTTTTTCGCATTCACCGTAAGGGTTGCATTCGGAGGAATGTATCCGTTGAGGTCGATTTTTCCGGAAATAATGGTTTGACCAGCCGACGCTTGGTCTGTGGGCGTGTTTTCCGGAGCGGGAGTAAGTGTTGAAACAATTCTGAGTGTTTCACTATCAGCAGGTGCTGTCACGGCCAAAATTATAGATTCCGCAACCGCTTTTCCGTTTGATTTGACGACTGCCTTGATCTCATATGTTGTGCCGTTTTCTGCGGTTGACCAGCTCCAACTTGCTCCATCAGTAGGAGTGTTTACTGTTGCTGCAATATTAAATGCGCTGTCGCCCATCAGCCTTTCCTGGATTTCTATAATTGCATCTTTTGGAAGATAGCCGTTGATATCTACGTTTCCGGATATTGTCGCTGCGGTTTTTGGGACCGGCGTTTGTGACTGATTTGCATTTTTTGGAAATAATTTGTTTGACAGTGCAATAAATGAAAGGTCAAATGCAATAATGAGGATGCAAAGCCCGATTATGACTTTCACCCAGTATTCGAATTTATCAGGAATGGATTGTTGGGGCAAGGTATTTGTTGAAGAAGCAATAACTGGCTGTGATTGAGTGGCAGGAACCATACTCATTTTAGGCCGCATTCGTAAAAACTTGATACGTATTTTATCTGAAAATGCGGCACAAAGGACAGTATTCACAAATACCCATGAAGTTACTTGTGAACTGATCCTTAGTATGGCAGGAAAGTGTAAAAGGTGTCAATGGTATATCATAGATATGTACCCTTCGCTATCAGAATTGCTTCGGGTATAACTCCTTCTAAATCGATCCCTCGGTAAACTCGGGATCGAATAAGAAGGATATAATATGACGTTTGATGCTGCCCTCTTTGTATATTTAGTCTTTTCACTTATTGCTTCCTATACTCATTTTTTCCCGAAAAATTTCGTTGAATCAAATCTTATTATTGGCGGTTTCATAGGGACAATTCCTGTATTAGTTGCCGCTTTGAAAGCACTAAGGAAGCGGCATGTTACCGTGGACCTTTTGGCATCTATTGCGCTTCTGTTTTCCATGTTTGACAGGCAATGGAGCAGCGCGGTTTTTATTACCCTCATGATAACGAGCGCCCGGATATTTGGAGAATATACCCAAGCGAAAGCGCGCTTTGCGATACAAAGTCTTTTAAAGCTGCGTCCGGAAAAGGTTCGGGTGAAAGAGGGAAAAGACATCGTGACGATACCAATTGGAGAGGTAAAAAGAGGAGATCTCGTTGTAGTTGAAGCAGGAGACAGAATTCCGGTTGACGGCACGGTGGTGGAAGGAGAAGCAAGTATAGATCAGTCATCGTTAACGGGTGAGTCAATACCAATTGAAAAGAAGAAAGATGACCAAGTATTTTCTTCTACACTCAACGTATCCGGATCCGTCATTGTCAAAACGGAAAAAATCGGAAAAGACACGACGCTTGAGAAAATTATCAGTCTTGTGGAGCACGCGCAATCCGGTAAAGCCGGCATTCAGACAATAGCAGATCGGTTTACCTCATGGTATGTAGCCTTAACATTTTTTGGGGCAATCGGGTTGTTTCTCATAACTAAAAATACGACGTTTGTTCTTTCCGTTCTTCTGGTCACATGCGCTGACGACATTGCGGTGGCTATCCCTCTTGCGTTTTGGGCAGCTGTAGGGTATGCAGCCAAACGCGGAATAATAGTGAAAGGCGGAAATTTCATAGAAGGATTGGCACAGGTAAAAATATTGGTTGTTGATAAAACAGGGACAATTACCAAAGGCAGGATTGCAGTCCATGAAGTCGTTGCCATAGGCAGAGCAAAAAAAGGTGATGTCATCCATGCTGCGTTGGTTGCTTCTGTTATTTCCAAACACCCGATCTCGAAAGCCATTTTTGCGTATGGAATAAAAAAACTCAACGTCAAAAAAGTAGTGACACCGGATAGATTTCGGGAATATCCGGGAAAAGGGATTGTTGCCTATGATAATCATGTAAACCTTATGATCGGAAATCATAGATTTTTGGAAGAACAGGGGATTCCGCTTTCCTATGACATAATAAAAAACATTACTTATTATGAAAACCATGGATTGACTGTTGTTCTTGTGTCGTACGGAGGCAAATGCATTGGAATGATTTCTCTTGCCGATGAAATTCGGGATAATATCCCTCAATCAATTGTTAAATTGAAACATATTGGAGTTGAACGGGTCATAATGCTTTCAGGCGATAATGAACGGGTGACCAAACGGGTTGCCAATGAAGTGGGAATTGATGAATATCATGCAACCATGCTTCCAGAGGATAAGGTTGATTTTGTTGAGCAGCATGTCAAAAAACAGGGGAAACTTGCGATGGTGGGAGACGGGGTGAATGACGCAGCAGCACTCGCACGGGCTGACATCGGTATCGCTATGGGGGTCATCGGATCGGACGCAGCGATCGAATCATCCGATATCGCTCTCATGAAGGATGATTTTTCAAAAATTGCAGAGGTCATGACAATCGGTAAATATACGGTCAGCGTTGCCCGGCAGGACTTTCTGATATGGGCAGTTGTGAATATCATCGGGTTAGGACTCGTGTTTACCGGAACAATCGGTCCTCAGGGAGCTGCTGCATATAATTTTGTTACGGATTTTTTACCGCTCATTAACTCCATGCGGATATTCCGTTTTCATTTGTTTCCAAAGTTGCGGATACATGTGTAAGTATTTATATTCAACTTTTTTTCTGTTTGGTATACTCTTCTTACTCGATCCGCCAACTGGCGGATCAGTCTAGAAGGAGTTATACCCGTAGCAATTCTGATAGCGAAGGGTATATACAATCATTTTTGTCATATGATATTTGAACTTTTTTTTGATGTAGAAACACAAAAATTGTTTTCCGATATCACTTCGGATGATCCGGCGGATCTGGGGGTATCGGTGGTATCGGTCTACAAACGAGAACTTGATGATCAAGGAGAAGAGATACAGGGAGAAATAAAAAGTTTTTGGCATCCATCAGTTGGCATTCATCCAATAATCGACGAGATGTGGGAATGGTTTGAACATGCAGACCGTATTATCGGATTTAATTCAAAAAAATTTGACGTTCCGGTACTGCGGCCACATTATCCAAAAGACATTTTTAAATTGCCGCACTTTGATATATTGGAAAAAATACGGGATACCATCGGAAGAAGAATCAGCCTCAATGCTCTTGCTCAGGATACCTTGGGAGTAAACAAAATTGATGTGGGAACCAACGCTGTCTATTACTTTGCAAATCCTACAGCAGAAAATCTCAAAAAACTTCAAACGTATTGTGAATCCGATGTTCTTATTACCAGAGACCTTTATGATTTTGGCCGAAAACAGAATCATCTCAACTATATGGATACAAAGTGGAATAAGATCGTGACGGTTGATGTAGATTTTTCATATCCACCAAAAAAGGATGAAGCACAGATAGGACTTTTCTGACTAACAGTGTCATTGCGATCCCGCTTTGCGGGAGAAGCAATCTTTAAGATATCATAAGGATCGCCACGTCCCTCGACTTAGCTCGGGACTCGCGATGACAGAAGAGCGAATGATACCTTATAATGAGATTTATGACCACACCGATTCTCCATGTCTCCAATCTTACCGTTAAATGCAATGAACATGAAATACTTTATAATGTTAGTTTTGACGCACAAGAACATGAAACGATTGCGGTCATAGGACCAAATGGAGCCGGGAAAACAACACTCTTTCGTGCACTATTGGGTTTAATCCCGTACGAAGGTACCATCACGTGGCGGCCTGATCTCAAAATTGGGTATGTACCGCAAAAACTCTATATTGGCAGTGATCTCCCCTTAACAACAGAAGAATTTTTTACATTGAAGGAAAAAAATAGGAAAGAGATTGATCGGGTTCTGTCTGCTGTGAGATTGAATACAGATCGTTCGTCTTTCCAAACAAGGATTATGAGGCAGAAACTTGGTTTATTATCCGGCGGAGAACTTCAAAAAGTTCTCATCGCATGGGCACTTGTTGGACATCCCGATGTTTTGCTTTTTGACGAACCAACCAGCGGTATTGACATTTCTGTTGAAGGAACCATCTATAGTCTTTTACACCGTCTTCAGGAAGAGGAGAAGCTTACGGTTATCCTTATTTCGCATGAACTTCAGATTGTCTACCGGTATGCCACAAATGTGATTTGTCTTAATAAAAAAACAGTGTGTTCCGGGCCGCCTAAAGATGTCATGGATAAGGAAAGCCTACAGAAACTTTTTGGCACTGATGTCGGATTTTACCAGCATCGCGCCTAACAAACGTATGGCAGAACCAAATATATTTCTTTTATTGCTCACTGGTATTTTTGTCGGGGCAGCATCCGGTTATTTAGGATCATTTATGGTTTTAAAACGTATGTCTCTTGTGGGTGATGCGCTTTCCCATGTTGCGCTTCCCGGTATTGCCATTGCGCTTGTCTGGAATATATCCCCGATGTTTGGCGCAATAGTGGCTCTTCTTTTTGCATCTTTGAGTGTTTGGTATTTAGAACAGACATCAACGATTTACCCTGAAGCACTCGTTGGTATATTTTTTACCGGTAGTTTGGCACTTGGCATACTATTAACACCAGAACCAGAGCTTTTAGAAGCATTATTTGGAAACATGGAAAAAATTACGCTCATAGATGGACTTGTCGCGATATGGCTTTCGATTGCCATTCTTATCCTCACAAAAATGATTTCCAAACAACTTGTTCTTGGGGCAATTTCCGAAGAATTAGCAAAATCAGTCGGGATATCCAGTAAAAAAATAAACCTCATCTATCTTCTTCTTGTAGGTATGGTAGTTGCTTTAGGAGTCAAATATGTTGGTACGCTTCTCATGGGAGCGTTGGTCATCGTCCCAGCGGTAAGTGCCAAAAATATAAGCAGAAGCATGAGCCAGTATTACTTTTTTTCGATTGCATTCGGAGTCCTATCGACTATTGTCGGAGCCGTCATTGCAAAGACGTATCAGCTCTCAACCGGACCGGTCGTGGTTCTTACCAGCATTATGATTTTTTGTATTACCTTTCTTATAAGTCACATGAGGAAGCAATATACGTTGAGATGAAGTTCTTTCGTAAAGCGCAGTTATTTCGCCGGATTTTTGATAACCCCCATAAAAAGAATTTCTCCGGACTGGGAATCGGTGATGGCAAAGAAGAAGGGTTTATTGACTTCCATAAGGAATGTTTTTTTTGCAGGCCCTGCTGATGTTATCCCAACTGAAACTGACGTAACAGCAGCTGCTTCCGTTCCTTTCTCATTGACGTCAATGAACGTTTTATGGATGACATCGGAGATAAATACGTCTTTTTGTTTTCTCATGCCGGAAAAGTCAGCAGTTTCTGAGGAAAATGCCGGTACCATACCGAGAGTCAGGAGCGGATTTTTCAGTGATGCTTTGTATTCAATTTTAAATTTTGGCAGAAGTGCGGTTCCCTCCATTTCGGCAAAAGACTTCATCCATGAATTCCATGTAGCATGGGTTAATTGTTCTAAGAAAGAAGAAAGGGTAGTTTTAGGAAGCATTATAATCATGGAAAGCCTTTTATTTTTTCCATACGGAAGTTGTACCGCCTGGAAGCTGGTTGTTTCCTGATAGAGGAAATCTTTGCGCTCCTGTTTCATGAGGAGATGCTGGAGCTTGCTTTTATCAGGCAGAGTAAAGGGCACCATTTTGGTCAGTGTTGCATCAAACTCATTGGTCCATGTACCGTAAAAATAAATGGCGTTGATAAGATACATGACTATAGAAGGATCAATGGGTTTTTCGACAATGGTCGGGATTTTTCCTTTCGTATTCGTATTGACCCAAGCGTTGATCGTATCAGCGGCAGTGGAAAGGGAAAAATCCAATGACTGGATTTTGGCGTTGTAGTAGGTAGTATTGGTTGTGAGAAACGGCTGGAGAAATGTGATGCCTTTTTTTGTCCAGATGGAATTAGCAATAGCGAGTGTTACCTGCGGATCAGGATTTGAGAGTAGCTTGATGAGGCCGGAACTTTCCTCGTTGAGTTTTTTGATATCAATATTGGAAATTTTTAATGTATTTGCCATTGCAAGTTTTGTTGATTCCGAAGCTCCGTTGTAAGTCATGGAGAGGGCAAGGGCGATAGAGGTAGGAGAAAGAACGACGTTATTCTCACCTTCGGTTTTCAGAAGGCTTTTAAATATATCAAATCCTAATCCATTATGGGCAAATGTAACATCTGAGGAGAGCTGTGAAGACGGGCTTGCAAGAGGGTTTGCGGAAGAAGTAGCAATCGAAGAAGGAATGCTTGTAGGAGTTGTACTCATGCTTAGAGTAGGAGAGGGGGAAGGTCCGATTGAAGGAGGATTGGCTTGATACCAATACAATCCATACGCAGCTCCTCCGCCAAAAAGAAGAAAGAGTGTGATAGAGATAATGACAACAAGCGGCGAGATAGATTGTCGGGAAGGGCTGTTTTGTGAGTCAGCGGGAAAGAAGGCTTGTTGAATATCCTTTTTGTGCCACCCGGCACTAAGGAGCGCTACTCTAATAGCCTCATTGGAAAATCCTTTGTCCCTGGCTGCTTTGATATATAGGAGGAGTTCTTTTTGGGCAGACATAGTATTAATAATCCTATGGAATCAGTTTGTTGTCAATGATTGAAGAGATGATAAGAGACAATAAGACAGTAAGATGATAAGAAAAGTAATGTTATCATGTTTTAAAACATGATAACATAAATTATTTAGGAGATTGTTGTTCGTGTTCTTATTTATCGTAAGACAAACAGGAAAAAAAGAAATGCAAGGGCAATCCGGTACCAGGCAAAAGGAATGAAAGTATTTGATTTGATGAATTGAAGAAATGCTTTGATAGATAAAAGTGCAGTCACAAAGGCTCCGATAAATCCGACAGCCAAAAGTACGATATCGTTTGGAGAAAATGCGAATCCGCTTTTGATAAGATCAAGGGCAGTTGCGGCAATCATCGTGGGAATAGCAAGGAGAAAGGAAAATTCCACAGCGGTTGTTCTGTCAATTCCAACCACCATAGCGCCGAATATGGACGCAGCCGAGCGAGACACTCCCGGGATCATGGAAATTGATTGGGTTAATCCAATAAAAAGGGATTGTTTATAGGAGATATGTTCAAGTGAAAGTGTCTTGAAATGTTTATCCTTCATGAGCCGTTCTAATACGAGAAATGCAATTCCTCCGATTCCCAAAGCCAGTACGGTTACGAAAGAATTGCCTAATAAGAATTGCTTAACGATTTTGTAGAAAATAAACCCCAGGATTGCAGTGGGGAAAAACGCAGTAAGTATTTTTGGCAACAAAGAGAACTTGTTGATGAGTGTTTTTGCGTAAAAGAAAACAACAGCACATATTGCGCCAAGCTGAATGATAATTTCAAAACTTTTCACAAATTCCGTTTGGGGAATATTCATGAGTTTTCCGGCAAGGATCATGTGTCCGGTTGAAGAGATGGGAAGAAATTCCGTGAGTCCTTCGATGATGGAGAGAATAAAGGCGTGTATAAAAGACATAGATAAATAAATCCGAAATTCGAATATCGAAATCCGAAACAAATTCAAAATTCAAATGAAAAAAATAATTATTCCGACTTCCGCATGATGCTACTGAATATTTTCATTAACTCCACCGCTTCCTCTGTCAGTTCTTCTCTTTCTTTCTCTAAAGATTGTATTGTTCCTATATCTACCAATTGTAACCAGAATTTACTTTCTTTTGATTCTTTTCTGCTGATTTTTATTCTGTGAGTAAAATCTTTTTTGCTTATTGCTTCGTTTGCTTCAATATAATTTGCTCCAACAGAACCGGAGGCTCGAACAAGTTGAGACGCATCTTCTCTATTGCATAATGTTCTTGGTAATTTTTTTACAAAATATCGGCATTTCCGGGCAAATTCAAACGTCCGTTCTTCAAGGTCGTACGTTTTTGGTTTTTGAATTTTATCCATTTAATTCTTGTTTCGCCTGCCTGCCGGCAGGCAGGATTTTCGGATTTCGTGCTTCGGATTTATATTTCTTTTATCTCAATCACTCCGCTCGGGCAGACTGCTGCTGCATCTTTGGCTTTTTGCCAATCTTGATCACCCCACGTTTTCGGGTCTTTTTTGATCGATACCACACCTCTATCGATTGAAAATAAATCAGGAGCGATTGCCACACACGATCCGCAGGTAATGCATTTGTCCGTATGAAGAATAATGTTCATAAACCTCCTTTATTATTGCAACCGTTTTGTATTGATATTGTAGCGTTTACACCATTCGGTACCGTTTGTTAAGTTTGTACACACGAGAAGCGATGCTTTTGAACTCAATCCATAATGCGGGGTGCAGTCGCCATGACTGCAGGTGCCGAAATACAAATCACGGCTATCAGTTGTTTGTCCGGATATAACAATGGAGCCCATCGCGCCCTGCGGAACTTCCCAGGAAGAGTAGCTCAACTCATAATTGACGCTTTTAACATTCCCAAGATTCATGAGGGATAATGTTATGCTGTGCGTATTGGGAGATACTTGCGCCGAGGAATAGGAAATGCCCGTTTTAGCAGCTCTGGGTTTTCTGACCCGTATTTTGGCAGCGTTGACAGAGGGAGTTATGAAAAATGAGAAAAAAATTATGAGAAAAAGAATAATGAGAGAGCGTTTCATAAGGGGTATTATACCCTCCGCAAAAAAAATTTGCTACGGGTACCGTCCTTTCTAAGCTGTTCCGATTGAATCGGAACGAGCAAGAAGGACCTGTATACGAATCTGGGAAAATTTGGTAGAATAGGAACCTATACCCTTCGCTATCGGAATTGCTACGGGTATAATTCTTTCTAAACTGATCCGCCAGCTGGCGGATCGAGTAAGAAGAGCATTATGACAAAGAAAAAGATTCTCATTATTGCCGGAATTCTTATTGGATGCATAAGCGTGAGCATTATTCTTTTTTTCAATCGGCAACGCATATTTTCCCAAAAAAAGGTGCAAAAGACGACAGAGATGAGTGCCAGCCTAACGCCGAAAGAAGAGGTAGTTACCTGGGATGATCCGGCAGGATTTTCGTTCCAATATCCTAAGGGATTAAGCATGGATAAACATGATGAGGATCAGGAAAACTATGCGCATATTGAACTGACAAGTGCGGATCATAAAGGGAGAGTTATCATCTGGGCTAAAGATACAACAGCAACAACCATAGCCCAATGGCTGAAAAACGAAAAAAGCCTGGAAGAAGCAACGAGTATTGATACGACACTCGGAGGAAATGAGGCAAAGAAAATCATCGTCAAAGAGCCAAAAGTAAAACAAATTACAGCAACACTGGATGAGGATATCGTCGTCGTTGTGGAAACAGAGTTAGATGATGAAGAATTTTGGCAGAATGTCAATGACACGATTGTCGGGAGTTTTAGGTTTAGCACTACTCAAAAAGAAGGTACCTCTGGCGGAGCATCCACAACAAGCGAAGAGCCATCCGCTGAAGCAGATGAAGAGGAGAGCGTGGAATAGGGCAAATAAGAAGATTAGAAGTTTAGAAGATTAGAGGGTTAGAAAACTAAGCTACTAAACTACTAAGCATCTAAGCTTCTTATACCTAGCATTTTGATATTTACGTCTTTTGTGATATACTCCTTTTGTCTTAGGAAGGAAAAGTGTCGGAATCGTCTTTAGGAGTCTACGTCGAGTTAGTTCCTCGGTAATCCTCCGCAAGCGTCAAGTCCCCAGTTTTTAGTCCTAGGAGAGAAAGGAACCAAAATATGGCAACCAATTTATTTGTTGGTAACCTTCCGTATACATTCGATGATGCGAAACTTACGGAACTCTTCGCTCAAGCTGGATCAGTTGTTTCAGCCAAAGTGATCACGGATAAATATTCTGGACGATCACGGGGATTTGGATTTGTCCAAATGTCAACAGACGAAGAAACAAAAAAAGCAATTGAGAAATTCAATAGCTTTCAGATTGACGGTCGGCCGTTAGTCGTCAATGAAGCACGGCCAATGCAGCCGAGAAACTAACTTTTTTATAAGAGAGATTGCTTCTCCCGCCTTTGGCGGGATCGCAATGACATTTATATAAGAAAACTAAAAAAAAGGATCGTGTAATACCGGTCCTTTTTTGTTGTCAGCGAGGTTTTGCCGGTGTTGGACTTCCAGAGGGGGCGGGAGAAGGAAGAGCAGCGCATTTTCCTCCTGTCGGTTCTGTTCCTTTGATGAAAAATTCCGGCCGGTTAAAATAGCAGGAGATAGAAACGACATTTGCGGGTCGGGCCGGAGGCTCGTCCTGTTTATCTTTCAGAAGTTCAACAAAGATGTCATGCCAGATGGGGGCAGCACCCGTGATCCCCGAGGCAAGGTACGGGTTCATAGGTGCGTTATTATTATTCCCGACCCATGTTGTGACGACATATGATGGTGTATAGCCGATCGTCCAGTTATCCCGTTTATCGTTGCTGGTGCCGGTTTTGACGGAGACGGTTTTTCCCGGGACCACAAGAGCTGAATTCGGGCCAAACGCGGAAGTGCGGGCGGCGTTATCGGCCAAAATATTGCCCATGATCCATGCCACTTCCGGTTTGACGACTTGAACGCCTTTTTTGGGTTTATTTTTTTCATACACTTTTCCCGTGTAATCCGTCACTTCCAAAATAGGCATAAGGTCAATCCGTTTTCCTTCATTGGCAAGCGTGCCAAACACTTTGGCCATGTCAAGCATCGTCACCTCAGCAGCGCCAAGCGTTATGGAAAGTCCATAACGGCTGTCATCAGTCCAGCTTTCAATACCCATGAGCCTTCCTTTATCAACCAGGGCTGGAACTCCGAGTTTTGCAGCCACTTTCACCGCAGGAACATTGTAGGAGTTTGCAAGCGCGTACCGCAGGGGTGTCGGACCGTGAAACCGGCTGTCGTAATTGACCGGTGCGTACGGAACACTTCCCGGGATTGAATACACGACCGGACTGTCATCAATAATGGTAGCGGGAGTAAAGCCGTTTTCCAGAGCCAGAGAGTAAGTCACCACTTTGATGGAGGATCCGGGCTGCCGTATGCTTGTGACAAGATTGACATTTCCTTCGGAAGCGACATCGAAATAATTTTTGCTTCCGACCATTGCGTAGATTTCTCCGGTTTTTGGGTTGGTGATAAGTGCTGCGCCATTGCCCACGTTGAGGCGGGTCAGTCCGGCAATTTGTTGGGCCACAATATCCTGTGCTTTTTCCTGGGTCGTCACGTCCAATGATGTCACGACACGAAGTCCTCCGTGTTCCACGAGCCGAGGTCCATACTTTTTTTCCAGAAGATCTTTGACATACATGACAAAGTGGGGTGCTCGTATTGCCACCCGGGGAGCAACAAAATGAACAGGTTCGGCAAACGCGCGTTCTGCTTCCTCTTTGGTAATATACTTATCCTCAACCATGCGCCGAAGTACTTCCGCTTGCCGTTGAAATGCCTTTTCCGGGTGGGTTCCAAACGGTGAATATTCCGTGGGAGCTGCAGGAAGTCCGGCAAGGAGTGCGGATTCCGCGAGAGTGAGATCTTTCACTGATTTTCCAAAATACGTCCGGCTTGCAGATTCAATACCCCATGATGTTCCCCCATAGGGAACTTGATTGAGATACATTTCCAGAACTTGTTCTTTGGTGTACATGCGTTCTGCCCAAAATGCCAAAACAATTTCTTTGATTTTCCGGGAAAGCTTGATGTCCGGAGAAAGGAGAGCGGATTTAATGAGTTGCTGAGTGATGGTGGATCCTCCCTGCACCTGGCCTTTAACGGAAATTTCCCGTACTGCCCGGATCATCCCTTTTATGGAAAATCCGCTGTGCCGGTAAAACTCCCGGTCTTCTATGGCAATGGTTGCTTCTTTGACATATTTGGGGATATCCGAAAAGGGTATAGGCGTTCGATTTTGGTCGGTGTAAAATTCATATAGGAGGGCACCATTTCTGTCATATATTTTTGTCGAGACTTCCAGATCCCTACGGGTCAAAAGTTTTGGATTGGGTAAGGCATCCAACCATTGATACACAAGATAAGGGATGAAGAAAAATACGAGAGTAACTCCGATGCCGAACACAAAAAATTTTGTCCGTTCCCAAAATTTTGGATGTATCCTGTAAGGCTGTTTTGAAGGTTGTTTTGGTCGGGCATAAATGACTGTAGATTTGGACGCTGTTTTTTTTACTCCTGAGAGAATGGAAGAAAGAGAAAATTTTGAAAACGATGGAGATTGCCAGACCGGAAGTTTTATAATTGGTAGTTTTATAGTTTTTACACCTCTGTATTTTTTTTGGATGAGGACAAAAATTTTTCTTGGCAATACAATGAGCGGCGTCATTGCAGAAAGGATGAGTTGTCCAATGTCATGGAGGACTCGTACAAAAAATCTAATTTTTAATACATGTTTTTTTATCGGTAAGGACAAAAGAAATGATCCAATATTGGTAAAAGCTGTTAGAAGGAGGTTTGGGATCGATCGAATAGCGTCCCCGATAAACGTGAGGAATGATAGTACCGCCAACGTAATAGTTTGTATCGTCGGTTGAGGTTTTTGGATCGGCGCTTTTACGCTATTTTTTTTCATACGAATAGTCATTGCGAGGATCTGCCAAGTGGTGGAGACGAAGCAATCTTTATAACATATAATTTCTTATAAAGATCGCCACGTCCCTAGATTTTTCTAGGGACTCGCGATGACATTATTAGTAATACATCGATAAGTATAAAAGACAAGGTCTCATTTCAGCAATACTCTGGTTTCGTCATTATGAGGGCAATCCAGGCACCAGACGGAAACGGGATCTTTCAAAACCTGATGTTCCTGTACTTCTGTGTTATCGGTTTTTCCCGGTGCTGCAATATCTCCGGTTGACTTATCAATGACGAGGGACTGTTTCATCTGTTCTTTGTCTTTAGGTTCGGTACCTTTGACAAAATATTCAAAACGCATCGGACACCCTTTATCTCCGCCAGCTGGCGGACTATCTTCACCGTTTAGTGGCAGGAGTCCCGTGACGCTGCAAATTTGTTTTCCGACAATTCCTTCCGGTTGTTTAGGCCAAAGATCTGCTTTTCCCTCAAGAACTTTTTTCATGAGTTTATTCCATATAGGTGCCGCGCCGGTGACCCCCGATACAAGTGACCGGTTCATCTCAGAATTGTCATTATTTCCTACCCAGACGGCAACTAAGAATTGGGGAGTGAAACCAATCGTCCAGTTGTCACGAAGATCGTCCGTCGTACCTGTTTTGACGGATACTGCATGGCCCGGGATAATGAGACTGGAATTTGCACCAAACGCATCCTGCCTGGCGTTATTGTCGAGAAGTATATGGGAAATAAGAAATGCAGTTTCGGGTGAGATAACCCGAGTGCCTTTCAGAAGCAACTGGGAGGGGATGTCTTTATCCAAATTTGGATCTTTGTTTTCCTCCAAAACTTTTCCCGAGCGGTCAACAACTTTTTTTATCGTCACGAGGTTTTTCCGTATTCCTGCATTGGAAAATACGCCAAACGCTTCAGCCATATCCGTCATCCGTACCTCTCCGCCTCCCAGAGTTAATGATAAACCGTAATATTTCGGTTCGCGGAATGTATCAAAGCCAAACGCTGATGCTGAAGCAATCATGGTTTCAAGGGTATTGAGATAGAGCATTTTTACTGCCGGAATATTGTAGGAATTTCCCAATGCAAACCGTACTTGGACAGGACCATGAAATTTACCGTCATAATTTCTAGGGCAGTAGAGTGGTTGATTGACGACTCCCCAGCAGGTCGGTACATCCAGAAGCATCGTTGCCGGAGTGACCACTTTATTTTCAATACCAATTGCGTAGTTGATTGGTTTAATCGATGACCCGGGTTGCCGGAGAGCTGTCGTGACGTTGAAATTACCAGAGGGTGAAGCAAAATAGTCCGTACTTCCGACCATGGCCAATATTTCGCCGGTTGCCGGTTTTGTGATGAGGGCAGCAGCATTGCCAACTTTCATGTATTTGATCTTTTCAATTTCCGAAGCTACGGTGGCCTGCGCATACTCCTGGAGGTCCAAGTCAAGGGTGGTCGTCACTTTCAAACCCCCGCGTTCAACGAGATTTTCTCCATATTTCTCAACGAGCTCTTGTTTGACATACATGACAAAGTGCGGTGCTTTGATGTTGGCTGGCTTTGCAAAGAGCAAAGGGTAATTTTGTGCAACTTGCGCTTCCTGATCTTTGATGTATTTATCCTCAACCATACGGCCAAGCACCTCGCGTTGTCTTTGGGAAGCAAGCTCCGGATGACTTCCAAACGGCGAATAGAGTGTTGGCGCCTGCGGGAGTCCCGCAAGAAGCGCTGATTCGGCCAGATTCAAATCCTTCACATTTTTTCCGAAATACTTTTCCGCTGCAGTACCCACACCCCAGGCGGTACCGCCATAGGGAACTTGATTGAGATACATTTCCAGGATTTTATCTTTCGGATAGAGAAGTTCTACCCAAAACGCCAGGATGATTTCTTTTATTTTTCTTGTGACGGTCCGTTCAGGCGAAAGAAGTGCGGATTTCACAAGTTGCTGCGTTATCGTGGAACCCCCTTGCAGTTTTTTTCCGGTGATAGACGCCGCAACGGCGCGAAGGATTCCTCCTATAGGGTCAATACCGCCGTGTTTATAAAAATCCTTGTCCTCTATAGCTGTGGTTGCTTTTTTTAAGGTATCCGGAATTTCCGAGAGAGGCACAAGCGTCCGGTTTTGGTCGGTAAAAATGTCAAACAGCAATTTGTTATTGCGGTCATAAATTTTTGTGGTTGCCGTCACTTCTTTGAAGTTTAGTTTTTGCGGGTTTGGGAGATCTTTGAGAATAAAAAAATAAAAGGAAAAAATAAATACCGCCGGGATGAGCCAGAAACTATAGAACCACGGATTGGTTTTTTTTCTTTGGAAAAAATGTACAATATTCATGTGTTCTTCGATTATATAATGAAATGGAGAACATGGTGTATACTCAAGTTATGCCAGGTAGTAGAGTTTCGATACGCTTTGTCTATCTTGCGACAAATAGTATGCTATCTGGTTGTAGGAATCGAATCTATAAAAATAAAACATATTGAAGTCTCGACAGCGTAAAACGCAAGGATCGAAACTTCACTACCTGGTATGCCGGGTAGTGAATGTTCGACATATGTGAAGACACATGTTGAGCTATTCGGCAAATATATAAGGTTTAAAAGATTTATCTAAAAGGAGAGAGATGTTTTCTTCCGTAAGGAAGGTCGAACATCTACTACCCGGTATGCCCGAACAAACGTTTGCTCCGCTTTCTGATCATCAGATGCCGCCGATCTATCATTATTACAATGGAAAAGAATGGATAGCCTCCTCAAGCGGTAAAACTGCTGAAATAACGTCTCCGGTTGACGGGGGAATTATCGGGAAACTGCAAGTTGTGACAGAGAGAGAGATTGATACCGTGCTTGAAAATATCAGGAAGACCCAGCTGTCTTGGGAGGCTACACCCCTCTATAGCCGTGTAAAAATAATGCATTTAACTGCTGATTGGATACGGCAGATGGAAGAATACTTAACGACGCTTCTCTCAAAAGAAATCGGTAAAACCCAAAGTGAGGCGAAAAGTGAAATCGTCCGTACTGCTGACCTCATTGATTACATTGCGGACGAGGCAGTTTCGCTTCGGGGTGAGACATTGGATAGCGACAATTTCCCCGGCTTTGAAAAAGGAAGAACTGCCATCATCGAGCGGGTCGCGCACGGAACAGTTCTTTGTATTGCACCATTTAATTATCCGGTCAATTTATCAGCAAGCAAGATTGTTCCTGCACTCCTTATGGGAAATTGTGTTGTCTTTAAACCGCCGACACAAGGGGGGATTAGCGGACTTCATCTTGCTCAACTATTTTTGAAAGCCGGCCTTCCCGAAGGAGTTTTTTCAGTTGTTACCGGTGGCGGGGGAGATATTGGTGATTATCTGGTGAAACATCCGCTCGTTCATATGATTGCGTTTACCGGATCAAGTGATGTGGGGCTTGGAATTGCAGAAAAAGCTTCCATGATTCCGCTTCTTTTTGAATGCGGAGGTAATAATCCTTCCCTTGTCCTTCCTGATGCGGATATGGAGATGACTGCACGGGAAATTATCAAAGGAGGATTTTCCTATGCAGGCCAGCGGTGCACGGCTATCAAATATGTTCTTGGAACACAAAACACGCTGGATGCACTTTTTCCTATTATTCTCACTAACATGAAAGATATGGTCGTGATGGGCGATCCAAGAAATCCGGAAACGAAACTCGTGGGACCGGTGATTTCTGAATCAGCAGCAAGAAAAGTTCAATCAACGATTGATGAAGCAGTCGGGCAAGGGGCCCAAGTTGTCATCGGGGGTAAAACAGAAGGGAGTTATGTGGAGCCCACAATTTTGAAAAACGTCAAGCCGGAGATGAAGGTTGTAGCAACCGAAGTATTCGGTCCGGTTATATCATTTATTAACGTCAATTCTATTGATGAGGCAATTGCGATCATTAATAATTCAACTTATGGTCTTCAGGCATCGGTGTTTACCAAAGACGAGGGGACGGGAATGGTTATTGCCAAAAAAATCAACGTTGGAACCGTCCAGATCAATGGTTCTCCCCAGCGTGGTCCTGACCATTTCCCATTCATGGGTGTCAAGCACTCCGGCCTTGGCGTGCAAGGAGTTCGCTACAGCCTCGAGGCTATGTCCCGCCTCAAATCCACAGTCATCAACAAACCAACATAAGAGTTATTGAGTTTTTAAAGTTATAAAGTTTATAAAGAAAGAATGTACACGATTTGACAATCAGTAACTCTCTCATATAGCATGAGAACGTAAGGAGGTTTGAAAGCGGAAATTAACATATTTAAGCGTGTGGTCCCGCGAAGCTTTTAGCGGAGTGGGAATACGAGGAAGGGGCCCCCTTTTTTTACGTAAAAAAGGGGAATCGGACGTCATTTTTTACAAAAAAGAATGGCAGTTTCTGCGGAAACCCCTCGGTAATACTCTTTACCGTAACATTGACCGGATAAATCCTGGCAGCAATGCAAGGGCTAAATGATCAATGACAGAGTCCGCTTTTTTTAGTACTTCAAATATATACTATGTTGTGTTTTTATAGGAGAACACAACTCTATTGTCTTTCTAAAAAATCTATCAGCGAATAACGAATCTGTACGAATTTACGAATAAGAGATGAACGTATTCGTATATTCGAAAAATCATTCATAATTCGTTGATAATTACCGGAGGTAATATATGTGTGGAATATTTGGATATATCGGACAAAAGCAAAATGCGGCGGAATTGGTTCTAGAAGGATTAAAAAAACTTGAATACCGGGGATATGATAGTTGGGGAATTGCTGTTGTTCCAACAGCAATATCAAAAATCAAAAATCAAATATCAAAAATTGAAAAAGATAAGATTTACATTAAAAAGAAAGCGGGGAAGATCGGGAATGCGACGGTTGCTGACATGCCCAAAAGCAGTTTTGCTTTCGGACATACCCGTTGGGCAACACACGGAGGGGTGACTGAAGCAAATGCCCATCCACACCTGGACTGCACCGGTACGGTTGCTGTCGTTCACAACGGCATCGTCGAGAATTTTGAAGAATTGAAGGAAGAATTGGTAAAAGCCCATCATCGGTTTGTTTCTGAAACAGATACAGAAGTGATCGCACACCTGATAGAGGAATATCTGAAAAAATATCCGTTTGAAGAGGCTGTGAGGAAAACGTTCAATCGCTGTACGGGTCTCAACGCCATTATTGCAGTTCATAGCGGTAAGCGCGTCATGGTCGCGGTACGAAACGGTTCACCGCTCGTTCTCGGGTTTGGCAAAGACGAGAACTTTATCGCAAGCGACGCATCAGCTCTTCTTTCCCACACAAGGGAAGTCCAGTTTTTGGAAGACGGGGATATGGCAGTCGTTCACGACACCCGCGTTGAGCTGACGAACGTTGCCACGGGAAAAAAGCGTGAGGTAAAAAGGTTGACGCTTAATTGGACGATGAAGCAAGCGGAAAAAGGCACGTATCCGTTTTTTATGCTGAAGGAAATATATGAGCAACAGGCCGTTATCAAAGGCATTGCGCATACGACTATTGCCCAGATAGAATATTTAGCAAGCATCATAAAAAAATCCTACGGGACATACATGGTCGGATGCGGGAGCGCTTCCTACGTTGCTTTGGCAGGAAGCTATCTGTTTTCTAAAATCGCAAAAAGGCACGTCAACCACGCAATAGGGAGCGAGTTTGGGTATCATTTGGACTTTTTGACTCCCAAAAGCACGGTCATTGCCCTTTCCCAGTCAGGTGAGACCATGGACATTTTGGAATCGGTCAAAAAGGCAAAAGAAAAGGGTGCAACCATTGTCGCAATCACCAACGTCCTTGGCTCGACGCTCTACAGAATTGCCGATGAGAAGATTTTGATCGGCGCGGGGCCTGAAATTGCCGTTGCCTCGACAAAAGCAGTGACCGGCAAACTTGCCATACTCGTCCTTCTAGCCTATGCTCTGTCGGGAAAAACAAAAGAAGGGATACGGGTGGTGGCAGAAGCGTTGGAATCCGTGTCAAAACTTTTAGAAAAAGACTCTATCCGTCGGATAGAGACGCTTGCTAAAAATTTATTGAAAAAAGAACACATCTATGTCATCGGCCGCGGATTGTCCTATCCTGCGAGTTTGGAAACTGCCATTAAAATAAAGGAAATTTCCTACATCCATGCAGAAGGCATGGCGGCAGGGGAATTAAAACACGGGCCGTTGGCACTCGTTGAAAAAGGGACGCCGAGCATTGCGTTTCTCCCTGATGACGAAACGTACGGGGCAAATCTGGCCGGTGCCATGGAGATGAAAGCCAGAGGCGGGTATGTGATCGGCATTTCCCATAAACCGCATGAGGTATTTGATTACCATCTTCCGGTTAGCGATGCTCAGGAAGCGACGATCATCCCAAATATCGTGACAGCACAACTTTTATCCTATTACCTTTCGATTCTGAAGGGGCTAGACCCTGATAAACCGAGGAATTTGGCCAAAAGCGTAACAGTAAAATGAGGAAGGGCTACAAATAGTATTTTCTCACAAACCGGATTTGCTCGGGGATGTAGTGAAGTGAGTGTAAAAGTTTTTGAATTTCCGCTTTGCTTTTTTTCCGTTTTTCCATGCCGTGTGTGATAGCAAGAATCATTTCTGTTGGTTCATACGGAAAAAGGATCCATTTGGATGTTGTTTGGGCAACAAAATCCGGTCGATACACGGAATGCGGTTTATAAAACATAGACATGGTAGTTATGTTTTTTGGCCGAAATCGTTTGAGGTATTTTTTTGCCCGTAGAAATGTTTTTCCTGTATCTGATACGTCGTCAACCAAAAGGACGTGTTTATCTACAATTTTAGTTTTTAACGGCTCGGTGATAACCAGCTCTCCGTTTGTTTGGATATCTGTATAGCTTTGGATGGTAAATGTCGCGATAGGAATCCGCAAAAAATCAGACATGAGATGTCCAAGCGTTAATCCGCCTCTGGAGATAGCAACAATATGGTCAACCTTTGGAGCATGTGAAAGGATAGAAGCAGCAAGTTTCCGGGTTAAATCGTGATACGTTTGCCAATCAATGGGAAGATATTGAATTTTCATACGTTATTATGACAAAATTTTGGTTTCCTTGTCAAGGCAAAAGAGCTTACCAGTTGACGGATTTTTTTTACCTCTGTACTATCTGTACTATAGGTAGTATTCAAAAAGGAGATTATTATGACAGATATCCAATGGAGAAATATAACGGTTTCGGGAAAAATTGCGACAGGCACAACGACGCTCGCAAAAAATTTACAGCGGATTCTCGGCTGGGAATACATCAATACCGGCGCACTCCAACGGCAGTATGACCGGGAACATGGCGTTAATGAATATGAACACGGAGCAGCTCTTCGGCCGGATGAGCACGAGAGAGAAATGGAAGCGTACGCACAAAAAACGCTCACGGAGAAATCCCATGTTGTCTATGAAGCATGGTTATCTGGCTTTGTCGCGAGGAAAATAGATGGTGTATTTCGGGTACTCATGATTTGTAGTGATGATGCGCTTCTGATTGACCGCGTGACCAATAGGGATAACGTCACGATCAAAGAAGCAAAACGCTTTATTCATACCAGAGAGAGAGAAAACGTTGAAAAATGGACAAAGATCTATGGGGACTATAATTTTTGGGATCCGAAATATTTTCATCTCGTCATTGATACGTTTTCTTCAGGACCAATGGAAAGTGTTGGAAAAGTATTAGATAAGATAGGATACAAAAATCACGAATAAATGCATACCAAAATTACACTATCAGGCAGAATTTGTACCGGGAAATCTACCGTCTTTCGGCTTCTTGCTGAGAAGCTCAAGTGGCCGACATTTTCCGCAAGCCAAGCTTTTAGGGATTATGCCAAAACACACCAAAAGTCTCTCCAATTAGCGGAAGAGCAAAATGACCAATTGACCAAATCCATTGACGAAAAAACAAGAGTAGTGCTTCTCTCAAATGATCACATCATCGCGGAAGGATGGATGGCGGGAATTATGGCAGAAGGAATGCCCGACGTACTGCGGGTTTTACTCACCTGTGATGACAGCGTTCGGGAAAAGCGATTTGCCGACCGCTCTTCTCTGTCGATGGAAGAAGCCAAACGTCAAATTTCGGAGCGGGAAGAGAATTGGGTAGCAAAATTGACCAACATGTACGGCCGGTCGGATTTTTTTGACCCAAAAAAATATACGTTTGTTGTCAACACTACTCATCGAACGCCCGAGGAATCGGTTGAAGAAATCATGCGCCATCTTTAATAATTCTATTATGATCCCTGATAAAAAGACAATAAGAGCATTATGGGACACATATCACCTTCCTTCAGATAAACGGATGCATTGTGAGATAGTTGCAAAAGTTGCATCAGCGGTAGCAAAAAAACTCAAGGAGAATAATACAAATATCATTATTAATGAACAATTAATATTTGCAGCTGCACTTCTTCATGACATCGATAAAAATATTGAGAAGCTACCGGGAGAACATCACCCGGATGCGGGGGTGCGTGTATTGAAACAAGAAGGCATGGATGAGGTAGCCGAGGTTATCCGAACACATCCGTTGCACATGATTCTTGATGTAAAGAATCCTCCAAAAACAATTGAACAAAAAATTTTGTTCATTTCTGATAAAATGACGCGATATGAATATATCGGTATTGAAAAGCGGTTTTTAATATGGAAAAAAGAGGACTATGACGAAGAATCTCAAGCAATTCTTGATGCTTCCTACCCAAAAGTGATCAGCCTTCGTGATGAAATTCTTAGTAATGCAGGGATAACAGAAGAGGATATCGCAAAAGTGGTAAAATAATGTATACTGATAATTAAATAGGATTGCCCGCCTGAACTTACCCCGCCAGCGGGCGGAGAGCGGCTTGAAGAGCGAATTTAGGCGGGTCTAAGAGACACTAAGCGAATAAACATATTCGCAAAGTGTTTCTAAGAGAGGCAAATATGAAGAAGATGATGCTTATCAGTGCACTTATTGTTTTCATTATTGTTGGCGTTTCTTTGCCACAGGCATACGCACAGGAAAATATAACCGTTGCAGGCGGGGACGTACCGCCGGATCAACAGCAAATGGAACCGGCAGAAGGACCCTTATTACCATTACCGGTTGTTCAAAAAGTAGAGTACACGCTTCCCTATCCCGGAATCCTTCCGGATCATCCGCTCTATTTTTTGAAACGGCTCCGAGACACAATTTTGGAGAAATTAATCAGTGATCCGATCAGAAAAGCGGAATTCTATATCCTTCAAGGAGACAAGCGCCTCCAGATGGGATTGATGCTTATTGAGGGGGGAAAGGCTAATTTAGGTGAGTCAACAATTTCAAAAGGGGAAAAATATATAGAACAAGCGGTAACAAAACTTTCTTCATATAAAGAAAGCGGAGGCATCATTCCTCCATATGTCATTGAGCGTTTAGAAAAAGCAACAGCAAAGCATCAGGAGGTTATTTCTGATCTTATGGGAAAAGCAAGCGAAGCGGAAAAGAACGGATTGCAAGGATCATTAAATCTATTAAAAGAACTGATCTCTTCAGTTGGATCGCTTAAATAAAAAACATTGAACAATAAAGGTCTCGATACGAATGATATGTGTTAAAAACTGCGGAGTATTTTCCGTACTTTTTCCTCATGTAGTTTCTTCTGAAGCTGATACCATATAATGACTATCTTTGATATAAATCTTGGTAGTTGACACCCCTTTATTTAGTGTCTTATTATCTTTTTGTGCCCCACAGATAGCGTTTAAGTTTTCACATATGAAATGTCCTTATTGTGGTCATAAAGACACGGATGTTATAGAAACAAGAGACAGTGAAGATTTGACGGTGACACGGAGAAGAAGAAGTTGTGGCAAGTGTGAGAAGCGCTTTACGACCTATGAACGCATGGAACAAATACCTCTGACCGTCATAAAAAAAGATGGGAGAAGAGAGACATTTGATCGGGAAAAATTGAGGCGCGGTATATGGCGTGCAAGCGGGAAAACGACATTGACGGGAGATGTTGTGGATCGGATCGTTGATGAAGTTGAAAAAGAGCTGATCGGTGGCGATGTCACAGAGTTTCCAAGTAAAAAAATTGGAGAATTAGTGGCAAAACGTCTGAAAAAAATTGATAAAATTGCCTACATCAGATTTTCAAGCGTCTTTAAGCAGTTCGTCGATATTGAGGATCTTGAGAAAGAGGTACACAAGTTAATTTAATCGTATGGATCTTACCGGTATTCGTCAAACAGTATTTTTTGATCGGTATGCCTTAAAAGATAAGGAGGGGAAACCGATTGAAGCAAAACCGGAGCAGATGTGGCGCCGGATTGCCCACGCGGTTTCTCAAGTTGAAAAAAAGGAAGTGCGTGGTATGTGGGAAGAGAAATATTACCATGCGATGGAAGATTTTGTCTTTGTACCCGGAGGAAGGATTTTGTCAGGTGCCGGTACGGGGTACAAAGTCACGTTCTATAATTGCTTTGTGATCCCCAGCCCCAAAGATTCCCGGGGCGGTATTTTGGAAACCCTTGGAAATATGGTGGAAATTATGGCTAGAGGTGGAGGTGTGGGCATCAATCTTTCGAGTCTTCGGCCCCGCGGATCACGCGTAAAAAAAGTCAACGGCTTTTCCTCAGGTCCCATCAATTGGGCAGAACTTTTTTCTGTCGCGACCAAAGACATTATCCAGCAAGGCGGGACAAGGAGGGGGGCCCTCATGCTCATGCTGTGGGACTGGCATCCGGACATTGAGGAATTTATCACCGTCAAACAGGATTTACAAAAAATTAACGGCGCGAATCTATCTGTTTGTGTTTCCGATGCGTTCATGGAGGCGGTAAAAACGGATGCGGACTGGGATTTGTGTTTTCCTGATAAAGATGATCCCGAGTACGATACTAAATGGGATGGATATTTGCCAAACTGGAAAAAATTAGGGAAAAAAGTCATTGTGTACAAAACCGTAAAAGCAAGAGAGATTTGGGATCTGATTGCCAAAGCCGCATGGGGGAGTGCAGAACCAGGTGTCGTATTTTTGGAAAGGTATAATAAACAGTTTAACAATTATTATTACGAATTCATCAACTGTGTTAATCCATGTGGTGAAGAGGGACTTCCGTATTGGGGCGTATGCAATCTCTGTTCCATCAATTTGGCGGCACTGGTGAATGACCAGGGAGAGATGAATTATGAACGCTTGAAGGAAGTGGTTCGGGTAGGCGTTCGGTTTCAGGACAATGTCATTGATGAAGATGTCTACATTTTTAACGAAATTAAAAAAGTGCAGCTTCTTGGAGAGCGACGGATTGGTTTGGGAACCATGGGATTAGGGGATGCACTGATAAAAATGAAGCTTCGGTACGGTTCGCCGGAAAGTTTGGACGTGATTGATAAAATTTATCGGACTATCCGGGATGTTGCGTATGAAGCGTCCATTGATAATGCAAAAGAAAAAGGAGCATTCCCGAAGTTTGATCGGAAAAAGTATTTGGAAGGATATTTTATAAAGCAACTTCCCGATGCATTGAAGAAAAAATTAAAAAAATACGGGATCAGAAATTCATTGCTTCTCCAGCAAGCTCCTACCGGGTCAACATCTCTTCTTTCCGGTGTTTCTTCGGGAATTGAACCGGTGTATGAATTTGAATTCATAAGGAAAGACAGACTTGGAGAACATACGCTTCGCCATCATTTATACGACCAGTGGTATCAGACGTTCCAAAAAGAACATGGCCGTGAGCCGACGAAAGATGATCGGCCTTCGTATTTCGTTTCTGCCAATGATCTCACGCCGGAAAATCACGTCGAAGTGCAGGCAGCAATCCAAAAATATGTGGATGCTTCAATCAGTAAAACGGTCAATGCGCCCGCAACCCATTCTGTGGAAGACGTGAAACGGCTTTACACCCTTGCCTATGATTTAGGATGTAAAGGAATTGCCTACATGCGGGAAGGAAGCAGAGAAGGCGTGTTGATAAGAAAAGATTCTTCCTCCGACTCCGCTAAAACTGCGCTGGATGCATCAAAACGTCTTGAAGGAGCAAACGGAGTTCCGGAAGTAAAACCCAGACCGATGGTATTACACGGTTCAACATATGAAACAGAAACACCGGTTGGGAAAGCGTATATCACGATAAATACCAATGGGGGGAATCAACCGGTAGAACTGTTTATTAATGTAGGAAAAGCGGGAAGCGACGTGACTGCGATGGCGGAGGGGTTGGGAAAACTTATTTCCCTCACGCTTCGGATGTCTTCTCCTATTCCACCGATAGAACGGGCTCAAAAAATTGCGAGCATGCTCATCGGTATTGGTGGGGCAAGAAGTTTAGGATTTGGCATGAACCGCATCCGGAGTCTCCCTGACGCTGTGGCTAAAGTGATTGATAAGCATTTCGGCTTTTTTCAAAAACACCGGTTGGATCAAGTTGTTCAGCCAGTAGAACGAGTTCCGACAAACGGGAATGGTGCAAAAGAAGAACAGCAGGATGTCGCAAAATTACTTGAAAAAATAGAAGCATCCTCAAAAAAACCGCTAGCAATTGAGGAATCCAACCGTATGGTGACGGTTGACTTATGTCCGAAATGTGGAGAAGGAAGCCTGGTGTTTGAGGAAGCGTGCAAGAAATGCTATAGCTGCGGTTATTCAGAGTGTTAACTAAAATCCGAAATCCGAATATCGAAATACGAAACAAATTCAAAATAGTAAATTTAAAATATTAAACATTTGAATTTAATTATTATTTCGAATTTCGTGCTTCGTGCTTCGAATTTTAATTATGTCAATTTATACCCGTACCGGTGATTTTGGAGAAACATCGCTTTTTGGTGGAAAACGAGTATGGAAGTCTGATGACATCGTCGATCTTTATGGATTGATTGACGAGCTGAACAGTTTCATAGGTTTGATTGTCAGCATAGTAACTGTTCTTGAGGTACAAGAATTTTTGAGGGAAATTCAAAAAGATTTATTTACCATGGGCTCGTTTTTTGCCGGAGGTAATGTGCGTTTTCATCAAATCAAAAATCGAGTTGAGGAAATGGAAGCGCGTATTGACAAGATGGACGACACCCTGCCTTCGCTTCATCAGTTTATTCTTCCAGGTGGTACGAAACTTTCTTCTCTCGTCCACATGGCAAGAAGTGTTGCACGGAGAGTTGAACGCAAAGCGGTTTATGTCCTTAAACATTTCTCGGATCATCCAGAAATTGAGAAAAAACAAATGGAACCAATTATCCAATATCTTAACCGGTTATCCGATTTTCTTTTTATTCTTGCCAGATTTGTGAACAAACAGGAAAATGTTGTAGAAATGGTGTGGGATGGAATGAAGAAAGAAAATCGTGTATAGTACGTATAACAAACAAACGTAAAGCCAAGAGGAACACTGTGACCCGCCTCGGTGAGTCGAGGTGAATATTCAGTGGCTGTGCCGCAACTGTGAATCTTCTTAAGTTTTTTTGAAGGAATGAATGTCGTTCCTCCTTCGCTAAAGCTTCGGAGGACAAGGCAGGAACTCTTCTTTACGGATAAATCCCGAGCAGGAAATCTATGAAGAAAATTATTGTTTTTATTGCGGTTAGCATTTTTCTTGGAGTAGGAGTTTGGAAAGGGTATCAAACGCTTCATATTCAACAAACCATCCAAGGAAAACAAACAACCTCTGTTTTAGGTGAACAAGCAATTCCCCATATTACGCTCACGTTGGTTGAAGAAGATACTATTGCGACGTACTCCAATGTATTGGCCGCAACTGTATTTGACGCATTACAAACGGTTACAAGCGAAAAACACATACCGCTGAAAACCAAAAAGTACGACTTCGGCATATTTGTTGAAGAAATAGGAAACAAACCCACTCTCAAAGATCATGCGTGGCTTTATTTTGTAAACAGCATTTCAGGCGACATTGCTGCGGATAAAAAAACACTTCATACTGGTGATTCGGTTGAGTGGCGCTACATGAAGCCAACATATTGATATGGAAATTCTATTTTTTATTTGTATCGGCGTTATTTCCAGGCTTGTACCTCATCTTCCGAATATGACTCCTGTCGGGGCAGTGGCTCTTTTTACCGGCTCAAAGTATCGATTGAGCGTATCCGTTTTTATCGTGGGAGTCTCTATGATATGTTCAGATTTTATTTTAGGATTCCACCCTGTTATGTGGGCAACATATGGAAGTTTTCTTATTACAATACTCTTAGGCCGATTATTAAAAGAACAGAATAATTGGAAATTGATTGGAATTATCGCTTTTCTTTCGTCGTGTCAATTTTTCATTTTGACCAATTTTGCCGTTTGGCTGACCGGTCTCATGTATTCAAAAACCGTATCAGGACTTTTTGAATGTTACATCATGGCCCTTCCGTTTTTCCGAAATTCACTTTTGGGAGATCTGTTTTATACAACGATATTGTTTGGTGCATTTGAAATTGTGAAGAAACTGAGAAATTCCCGACGCTATGAAACTATTGCTTCATAATCTCATAGGGGTTGGTCCGAGCTTTTTTGCACGGTTTATGGCAGGGTGTACGTGTGAACAGCCCCCTATACCGGAAATGGAAGATTATTACACAAAAAAACTTGTGCATGCTGGCGTATCTCCCCATTCCGTACGGGAACAAGCGTTCTGGCTCATAACAAAGAAAAATGAAGCGAATGAACCCTATCGTAAACCAGATGAACTTGGACTGGAAGGAGAAGGGCCGCAATTTAGCTTTACAGAAGATGGAGACATACGTTTTTCCGACTATCCAGAAACGCTCAATACAATGTATAAAAATCAAAAAGCATTACGACCGGAACAATACAATAAAGAAGAACATCAAACAGTGCTCTCTGCTTTTCAGGCGTTGAGAAACGGCGCAGAACAAGCAGCTCACGTCGTTCACCATTACAACGATCGTCAGGAGTTGGACATCCGTGATGTTGTTGTTCTGACCTTTGACCACCAAACAGATACCGGACGCATGCATATATTAAATATTTCCCAAGAAGGAAAGAATCATAAAACATTAGAAAGTGCTCGTGATGCGATGCAAAAGCGTCTGGGCGGATTTGAAGAAGAAATGAAAACAGATAGTATTTTTCTTTTTGTTCGAGAAAAAACCCCAGTTGATCCTGTTTCTTTATTCCGCGAACGATCAGATATAAATTCAATCCGTGAAAGAAAGATTATGACGCTCAGTGATCACGAAAAACAAATACGTACATCCGCAACTATTCAACCGGCAAAAGAAGCAGTTCCGCAGCTTCGTACTGTTTTGAATGCGGACAAAGATAGCCATATTCCTTTCCGAATTCCACTTTTTCTTCAACGACTTATGGGGCGCGATGAAAAAGGAGAATTGAGTCAACAAAGAGAACATAAAGAAAAGAAAAGTAAAAACGTCATTGTTTATGATAAAGGATTTCATGAAAAACAAAGAGGTATACCCTCGAAAGAAATTTTTTCTGTACTTTCTCGTATTGAAAAACAAAAACAAAAAATAGAAGAAGGGAAAAGAGGTATTGTATGTGCTGAAAAAACCGGCGTTGGGATAGGAGGGGCGCTTTTTCTTCTCAGAAAAGAAGCAGAGCGGCCTCCATTGCGGTTATCTAAAAAAGAGAAGCGGGAATTGAGGAAAATGAAAAATCTGCCCGCGACGCTTCACCCGTCAGAAACGCCATATCTACTGCGAACTGGCGTAGTGATGCAGGCGGGAGAGATAAAGAGACAAAGATATAAAGATATAAAGAAATTGAGTAATAAAGATATGAAGATGCAGAGGAAGAAAGAGACAAAGAGACAAAGAATTAAAGAAACAAAGAAATTGAGTGAAAAAGAGATGAAGAAACAAAAAAATAAAGAGACGTTGCATATAGTTTTTTCTTTGAAAGAGAAGAAAAGGAAACAACCAAGGCAAGAAAAGAAGCTGATTATTGCTTCAAAAGAAAAAAGAAATAAAATTCTTTTTAAGAAACACGAAAGGGAATTAGGATTACATACGGTGTTAGAAAAAATTACAAGGAAAATCCGCAAAGAAGTTATTTATGCGAAAGGAAAACAGGAAAGAAAAATCATACGCCCGAAAGAATCCGTTCGCGGGTCGATTTTGGAATTTACGAGGGTATGGATTCTGTTTATGCTTTTAAGGCCTTCTTTTATTGAGAAACAACAACACGAGAAAAAAGAAAATGTCTTATTTATAAGAAAAAACAACAAAGAAGAAAAAACAATTCATGAATTCAGTCCATGGATACTTTTGTCGATTATTTGGTATCTGACCATGATACGGGAACAGGGGAAGGCCGTAATCATTCCGAAGAAAAAAAAGAAAAAGAACAGCCGTGGAAAAAAGAAGAGAAAGCTATTACAGGCAAGACACTCACAATGGATTTCACAACAGGGAATCATTTATGCGTACCTTTCTTGATTTTGTGCTATGATGAAAAGTATGAATGACCTGCCCCAGCAAGGGAATATTGCCAGTTCCCAACCATCTCAACCGGCATCAACGCCGGGAAGTCCCGGATTAGGAAAAGAAGGAGAAGGAATTTCTTCTTCAGAACTGCCTATTCAGGATGTCGAAAAAGAAGTAAAGCTTCAGAAGGAAGTTGTTTCGGCAGGCGTCAAAACGCAACCCACGGTTATCAACTTGCCAAAGCCGATAACCCAAATGGGAATCAAACCAGCCGGACCAAACATAGGTGTTGGAACCGGATCGACCGTTGTTTTACCGCTCACTCAACCACAGATCGCACAGGGATTACAGCAGAGCATTCTAGATTCATGGCGATGGTTGGCTGTGTGGTGTATACGGAGACTGAAACAATTAAGATTTCTTAATCCAAAAAGAGAATAATCCGACAAATCCGATAAATGCCATAAATACTACAAATGAATGATAGAATTAGAATGAATAATAATTCAATTATTTAATCATTTATTTGTCGGATTGGTAGTATTTGTAGTATTTCGAAAGTATGTCTGATCAATTTCTTGACCTAACGTATCAACTTCAAATGATTGGCGTGTCACTCGTCATGATGGGATTTTTTGTGACGTGTTTAGGAGGTCTTTTCTATGTAGCATTTCTTTTGTGGAAATACCGCGATAGGGAAATACGTTCACTTGAATACGTGCTTCTTCAGGTTGCCGTACCGAGGGATAATGAAATAAAAATTGATGCAGCGGAGCAAATGTTTGCCAGTATTTATAGTATTTACCATTCGGGTTTTTGGTCGTTTCTCAAACCCCAAGAACATCTTTCATTTGAAATCGTTGCGCGAAAAGAAGACATCCGGTTTTATGTTTCCGTACCAAAAAAATACGTGGATCTTGTGGAAAAGCAAATACACGGCGCGTATCCGGGAGCGGATATTAAAATTACCGAGGACTATTCGATTTTTTCAAAAGACGGTAAAGTTGCGTTTACTGCTCTTACCTTAAAATCTTCGGATTATTTTCCTATCCGGGTATACCGCGATCTTCCGACAGATTCACTCTCGTCGTTGACTTCGGTGTTGGCAAAAATGGAAGAAGGTGAAGGAGCAGCGATTCAAATTCTCATACAACCTGCGGATGGCAAGTGGCGGAAAATGGGTCATTCGTATGTTTCAAAGACGAAACGTGATGAATCAAATCCCGAGAAAGCAAGCTTCAAAATTGACCTACGGACGCTTGAAGCAATTGAACAAAAAACCAGTAAGGCGGGATTCAACGCCGTAATCCGTATTGTTGTTTCCTCAAAAACCAAAGAAACTGCTTCCATGCATTTATCCAACATCATTTCCTCGTTTCAGCAATTTTCCTCAGATCATAATCATTTTACGAAAGTGAAGTTTCCGATCAAGCAGTTTTTTATGATCGATTTTATCTATCGGTATTTTCCTTTTTTTAACCTACCGTTTTTTAAGCAATATGGAGTGTTGAACACCGATGAACTTTCCACGATCTATCATTTTCCCAATAAATCCGTCGAAACACCGCATATTTTTTGGTTGAATGCTAAGAGAGCTCCTGCCCCAATGCAGATCCCCTCATCGGGACTATTTATCGGTATTTCGAAATACCGCGGTGTTGAGCGGCGGATTTGCATCGGCGATGATGACAGACGCCGGCACATGTATGTGATTGGAAAAACAGGTACAGGGAAATCACAGCTTTTAGAAGAACTGGTGATGCAGGATATCGAAAACGGGAAAGGATGTGCGGTCATTGATCCGCACGGAGATCTTATTTCAGGGATCCTTACCAGGATGCCTTCCAAACGCGCGGAAGATGTCATTTATTTTGACCCTTCCGATTCGGAACGGCCGATGGGATTTAATATGCTGGAAGCCCATACAGAACAGCAGCGGCATTTTGTTGCGACTTCTATCGTTGGTCTTATGTATAAGCTTTTTGATCCGATGAAAACAGGGATTATCGGACCGCGGTTTGAACACGCTATCAGAAATGCGATGTTGACGGTCATGCAGGCAATCCCCAACGGAACGTTCATTGAAGTGGTGCAGGTATTACAACGGCCGGATTTTGTACAGGAGCTTTTGCCTCGCGTTTCCGACCCAATCGTTCGGCGATATTGGACCGATCAGATTGCGCAAACCGCGGATTTCCATAAATCAGAAGTATTGGACTATATCGTTTCGAAGTTCGGACGCTTTGTCACCAATAGGCTCATGAGAAACATGATCGGGCAGTCACAGTCCTCGTTTGACTTTCGGAAAGCGATGGATGAAGGAAAAATTCTTCTTATCAATTTAGCGAAAGGAAAGTTAGGCGAGGAAAACAGCAATTTCCTGGGGCTTATTTTGGTTCCCCGCATCCTTATCGCTGCCATGAGCAGGACGGAAGTGACCGAAGAGGAAAGACGTGATTTTTATCTCTATGTCGACGAGTTTCAGAATTTTGCCACCCCTGATTTTGCGCAGATTCTTTCTGAGGCTAGGAAATACCGGTTGAATCTTATCGTTGCGAACCAATTTATCGGGCAAATGGAAGAAGAGGTGAAAAACGCGGTATTCGGCAACGTGGGGACGCTTGTATCTTTCAGAATCGGCGTCACGGATGCAAATTATCTTCAGCATGAATTCCATCCGGTGTTTAATGAAACAGACCTTATTAATATCGACAAATATAATGCATATGTCAAAACGATCGTTAAAGGCGAACCGGTCAAGCCTTTCAGTGTCGATTTAACCAAAGATATGCGGCAGATAAATCAGATGCGCAATAGCCAGATAGCAAACGCAATCATTCAACTGTCCCGTCTGAAATACGGTCGGTCTCGGGAATTAGTGGAGGCGGAAATTACCCAACGGGCAAGACTATAATTTCTCTCTCTTTACAGATGAAAAAAAATCGTTACACTATCCTTTATTGAACTTTTTTATTCATCTTCAAAATTCATGGATCAGATAGATACCTCAAACGGTTTACCAAAAAAATTTGAAAAGGTCGTGTACATCTTCAATATGTCCGAAGACGTATGGCCGTTTATCTCCGCCATCACGGACAAAAAACTTCATAAATGGGAAATTGATGACAATGCTGATCTTTCTGATCGGGGAGAACTTTTTACTAACGCCGATGTCGAAGGACTTATTTATATATCTCCGAAAAAAATAGATGAATCGTTTATATCGTACGTCAAAGAATTATTTTCAATTAGGAAATTAGAAATTCTCGTCCCTGCAATTCATACCGGAGTTATTTGCGATGATATCCTCCGCGACGAAACCATTATGGCTCGTCTGGTGGATGCATCAAACTCTGTTAAAAAGTTGACGCTCACGAGCTACTCAACATCCCCACAATTTCTTTATCTCATAGATGTATTACGGTCAAAGGGTATCACTGTATACACTCCTGAATCTCCAGAAATAGATTGCACTTGGACAGTGAATTTTTTTGGCAGTAAATCAGGAATTCGACAGCTCGTTCAAATGAGCGGTGCAAAGGAGCCTGATCTCAAAATGCCGGAGGGAGTCGTTTGTAGTGGGATTATCGACGCTTCAAAAATTGCCGCAAATAAATTTATCAAAGAAAACGGTGTCGTTTTGAAAACAAACAAAGGACATTCCGGTTCGGGTGTCCTGATTTTTCGGAATAATGACCTTCCTCATGAATACAAGGCATGTGAACAGGCAATCCATGAGATTCTTGTAAAAGACTTGTATTGGGAACAGTTTCCGATTGTGATTGAAAGCTTAATAAACACCAACCCGTTCATAGCAGGAGGATTTCCAAATGTTGAATTTAAAATTCAGAAAAATGGCAAAATAGAATTCCTGTATTATTGTGGACTTCGCGTGACTAAAGATGGCGTATTTCATGGTATCGAGGTTCATCAGGACATCGTATCAGATCGGGTGTCTGCGCGGATTATTGATACCGGTTTTTTTGTTGCTGAACAGTATGCGGCAGCAGGCTATCGGGGATATTTTGATGTTGATTTTGCAGCAGCCAAAAATGGAGAGATTTATGTCACAGAATCAAATACCAGGCGCACGGGAGGGACACACGCGTACAAAGCAGGGGAAATTTTAATCGGTAAGGATTTTATGAAAGATTCCTATATTCTTTCTGATAATGCGTTGACGTTGCCGGAGCATGTGATGACATTTACAGAGGTATATGATGCGCTTGTTCCTGTGCTTTTTGATAAAAGGAAAAAAGAGGGAGTGGTAATTGCTTCATCAAATCTTATCCGTCAACACCGCCTTGCGTATGTGATATTTGGTAACAATAAAAACCGTGCGATAGAGATTGAATTCCGCATGGGAGAACTCCTCAAGAAATTATCCAATTAAATTCTTCGGGTTATATTTGTTATAATCCACAGTAGGAGCGCCCGTAGCTCAGCGGTAGAGCCAATTAATAAAGCGTCTGTAGCTCAGTGGTAGAGCGCCATCCTTATAAGATGGATGTCCTTGGTTCGATCCCAAGCAGACGCACTTTTTCACATTTTCATGAATAACTCTTATTACGATAAACTATTATATATAGCGCAGGTTGACAAAAAGGACGTGATTATCGGACCTATCGAACGGTGGGAGGCGCATAAAAAAGGAATTCTTCATCGCGGGTTTACAGCGATATTAGAATATAAAGATCAATTTTTACTTCAACACCGGAAACATCCTGCGTTTGACGGTTTTTGGGATTTTACTTTTTCTTCACACCAGATGTATGAAGGTAAACACCTTGTATCAGACAGAGATGCGATTTATAGAGCAATGGATAGAGAATGGAATCTCAATCCACGCGACACAGATGGCAAACCCAAAAAATTGGGAAGTGTGTATTATAAAGCAAAAGATCCAAACAGTATTTTTACAGAACACGAAATAGACTATATCTATACAATGAAGTTAAAGAATCTTCCTCAACCAAATATGGACTATATGTATGGATATGAGTTGATACCTTCTTCAGTTGATGTACTTAAACAAAATCTTGCAGGGTATACTCTTGCACCATGGGTAGAGAAGATAATTGACATGTATATTAGAAAGTAATATGATCCAAACAATCTAAACCTGCTCAACAAAGGAGCGTCTATGCTTCCAGAAGTTCAAGCTAATCGATTTAATATTATTGTAACGCCGGGGGGGGTAGCGGAAATAGTAAAATTTTTTGGTTTACGGAGAGAATATGTTTTCACTCATGACGCAAGACTTCTTAATGAACATAACATCGCCGAAGATGAACTTGCAAAGATCAGATTATCTTCTGGTTTTGATGCAAAAAAACATGTTCAAGCTACACGAAGGGTTTTAGAAACATATGAAGAAGTTCCCCAAAAATATAAAAAATCCGAAAAACACCCAACAACGTAAGTGATGATTTATTGTAAACTCAGGTTTCAACAGATAAATCCGGAATAGTAGTGATTGAGTGCCAGTCTTCTTTTTTCCCCCTGAAAAATGCGTAGCTTCCGATGAAAGCGGCGTTGTCGGTACAATATTGCGCCTCCGGCGCAAGAAATCTGATAACAGAAGACTGATGACTAATAGCTTCTTTCATTTTTTCTCTTAATCGTTTATTGGAAGCAACACCGCCGGAGATGAGGATGGATTTAGCATAATACATTTCAGCTGCTTTCATTGTTTTTGCAACAAGTACATCTGTAATTGCTTCCTGAACCTCATAAGCACATTGTTGAATTGTTACATTGTTAAACCCGCCTTGACTTGACGTTTGCGGCGAGGCAGGTTGTTTAGCTTGTTTAAGTTTATTCACTTCCCGGAGAATTGCGGTTTTGAGTCCTGAAAATGAAAAGTTAAGCGTCTCATCATGCATCATCGGCCGGGGAAGAGAATTTATTTTCTGCTCTTTTGTCATCGCGAGCGAAGCGTGGCGATCTTTATTATAAAGATTGCTTCTCCCGCCTTTGGCGGGATCGCAATGACAATTGACTTTGTTTGCTGCTTCCTGTATTGCCGCTCCTCCTCGTGATCCGAATCCCAAAAGTCGTGCGGATTTGTCGAATGCCTCGCCTGCCGCATCGTCAATCGTGCCACCGAGCCATTTGAGATCTTTTTTGTTTTTCATTAAAAACAATTCCGTATGCCCGCCGGAGACGACAAGGGAGATAGCTGGGAATTCTGGAAGACGGAGGACGGAAGACGGAGGACGGAATTTTGGATTTTCTGCTTTCTGTTTTCTGTCTTCTGTCCTCAGGAAGTTAGCGTACATATGAGCGAGCACGTGGTTGACCGGAATTATCGGTTTCCCTGTGGCAAATGCAATGGTTTTTGCAGCCTCAACGCCGATGAGTAAAGATCCGATCAGCCCCGGTCCAACAGTAACGGCAATTGCGTCAATGTATCGCATGATAATTTCCTCAAAGCTTAGCTTTGTCGACAAAGCTAAGCTTTTTTTTGACGCATGGGAAAAACATGAGAGCGCTTCCGTTAAAACCGGCAATATTGATGCAAGTTGTTCCCGTGCTGCAACCTCCGGCACAATTCCGCCCCATTTTTCATGCATGGCAGTGGATGACGCAACGACACTGCTCAAAATTTCCGTTCCATCTTTAATAATTGCAGCTGCGGTCTCATCGCAACTCGATTCTATGGCCAAAATATTCATAAGATTATGCTTTTTGCATTCTTTTCAATTTTAAATTGATATATAACACTGAAAACATGCAGAATTGAACGACAATAAGCGCTTTTGCAGGTCCGTATATATCTGCGATAAGCCCTAAGAGAGGAGCAAAAATTCCGAAGAATATACTTCCCATAAATGAATTCAATGAGCCGAGTGTCGCACGTTGTTCATGTGTATACTCTTTTTGCATAAGAGAATTTTTAGCAACAGAAGTGACACCATAGAATATTGACGATGAAGCCATAAGAACAGGAGAAAACATCGTGGGTATTCCGTATGCGATAAAATTCGCAATGCGCGTGTAGATGTTTGCAATAATTAAGATGTTATATTCGCCAATTTTACGGATGAATTTGCCGCTGAACCAGAAACTGATGGATGCTCCTCCGTAAGAAATCATTTTTGAAAACCCTATCGCCCAGAGAGGCCAAATAGTGCCAATGAAAGCTGCTCCGAATTGAAATGAAGATTCACCTATACCGAAACTTAAAATATCCTGGATGCTGAGAAGTCTGAGAATTTTATTATTCCATAAATGGAATACTGAAATTTTTATGTGGGAAAAAATATTTGCTTTTCCTTTTGTAGAATGGGTCGGTTCCGTAAGAAAAAGAGAAATAAAGAAACACGTTATTTGCGGAATAACTGACAGCCACATGATAAGCGGAAACGACCATTGGGCAAGAATGCTTCCAGCAACACCACCAATCATGAGAGCGCCTTGAAACATGGCGCTGGTTTTTCCTAAATAATGAGAATACAAATCTATCTTTCCTATGTCTCTGAGAGAATCATGGAGCAGGGCATCATTATTTCCGCTATACCAGGATCGGGATATTCCTTCTAACACCGCTCCGACAAAAAGTATCCAATATGTTTGGCCGATCGCATAAAAAATAGCTGATAGTGTAGCAAAAAGAGCTCCGCAAAGAACAGTCCTTTTTCTTCCAATGAGATCTGAAAATACGCCGGTCGGAACTTCGAACAGCGCTGACGAAACCATTACAACAGAAAACAAACTCATAGCTAGCGTATATGAACCGGTTATGTTCGCAAAATAAATAACCAGGACAGCGCTATGGAATTTAAAATCCGTAAAAAAGTTGAATATTGCTAATAGTTTGATGTTGCGGTGCATATTTTGATGGATCCTTCGACTCTCCGCCAACTGGCGGATCGCTCAGGATGACTCGCTTACGCTTGTCATTCTACTCAAGGTTGAGGAGTTTGGCTAGTTGAGAGGTAGAGGGCGTGTGGATTTTGGGAATAACGACTGCTTTGGCACCAACTTCTTTTGCCTGCTTCATTTTATGTTCAAGAAGAGGATCTCCTTGGGTAAACGCAATGACTGATGGCCGAATTTCTTTAATAAGATTGTAATACGCTTCATTTCCTTCCATTGGTGGGAGATTTTGTACTTCATCAACATATGAGAGACTTTCAAGCATTTCTTTCCGTTGTTTCTGGGTATGGAATGGTCGGCCTTCGCCTTTCAGGCGTTTGACGTTTTCATCAGATTCCAAAAGCACAAGGAGATGGTTTCCCAGTTTTTTTGCTTCTTTCAGAAATGAAATATGTCCATAGTGCAAAAGATCGAAGCATCCTCCAACGAGAACAATATTAATTTTTTTTGTACCACTGCTGTTACTCATAATAAAAAATTCGAAATCCGAATATCGAAATACGAAACAATATCAAAATTTTAAAATTTAATATTTAAACATTTGAATTTATTTCGGATTTCGTGCTTCGTGCTTCGGATTTTACTCTTTCGTTCCTCTTAAAAATACAGCCTGCCAAGGGCGATAGTTGGACGTAAACGTTTGAGTATTTATAGTTTCTCCGTTTCTCACAACTTTATATTGAAAAGACGCCTTTGCTCCCCATGCTGCAAAATCGACTTGTTTGACAGTGCCTTTAGGCAGAGTAGGGTCGTCTTGGTAAAGATCGGGAGGAGGCGCTGTTGCTCCCCAGACTTGATGATTGAGAATTTCTGATTTCCGCCCGTCAGACGTGCCAAACAGTTCAAACGTGAGCGTGAGATTGTCCGTGTCCGTGATCGCTTGGATGAGGATATGGCTCGGCGTGTCGTTTTTAAATTTTAGGTCGTCTTTCGGATCAAAAACGGTTGCGTCCAGTCCTGCTTTAAATCCGCCGTCTTCATAGTAATGGACGCGATACGAGTGCTCATGTCTTTCTGTTATTGGCAATCCTGCATTGAGAGCTGCTCGAAAGAGCGTCGTTGAGACCTGACACACACCGCCTCCGTCACCCATAACCGTTCTTCCTTCTTTTATAATGTAGGCAGATTGATAACCGGTAGCTGCTGAAATATCCCCGAGTGTTTGATTGAAAGAGAACGTTTCCCCGGGTTTGATAAGCACACCGTTGAGTTTTGAAGCAGCGAGTGCTACATTGTGGATTCTTCCGAGGATTGACCCCCTAAATTGAGAATATCCTCGGCCTATAAGCTCTTTAATACCGAAGGTATTAACATCAGTCGTTGTAGCCTTGGGTTTGACCGGTTCAACCGGAATAGGAATGGTGATCTCTTTGAGATTGCCCGCGGCAATATGGGGCATGGACACTTCAATCAACTTCGTTAGTTCTTTTTCATTGACTGCCTGTCCGTCTTTTGAAGGCCTGAATGCCGTAACTTTTCCGCCTGCAAACTGAAAGAGAGCGTCCTGCGAAGGAATATTAATCTGTTCGGAAAGATCTGCAATCGCCGTTTGTACCGCTTCTTTATCCCATTGAAAAACAGGGGAGAGGTCAATTTTCTTTTTAAACAATCGATCATTAATATTGCTGAAAAAATATGGGGATCTGCCGACCAGATACGCCTGTGTTGCGGAAAGCGTCGCGTCATAGCCGAAATTAAGCGTCGTTGCGGAAAGTGTAGCTATGTGGTTTTCAAACGCGAGCGTTATGATGGCATTGGAAAATTCTGTATTTTTAGAAAGCCAATAGTCGGCAACTTCTTGTTGGGTTTTTCCACCAAATGAGACATTGTACATAACAACTGCAGGAAACACCCTGTTTTTACAGAGGATGTTACTATACCAGTAATACCATGCAACCGTTGCGATCGCGGCTATCCCGATACATAGCGTCGTAATAATCAGTACGAGAGGAAGAATTGCTCTTCTCTTTTTTTTCCGTCTCATGATATGATCATTATATACCCTTCACAATTAGAATCGTTACGGGTATAACTCCTTCTAGACTGATCCCTCGACAAGCTCGGGATCGAGTAAGAAGGGTTTATATAATCTATGATCACGCCACCATCTGATCAGGGTGTTCCGTTTTCTCTCGATCTTCCGCCAATTGCGGATGCGGCTCACGAAAATCAGGAAACCATTGTCGTGCTGCCACAAGGAGAAGCGCCGACAGTACCTCCCCCGGAAAGTCCTATTCCTGAACCTCAGACGGGACCTGTGCCGTCTGGGTTGGGAACATTCTCAAATCCTCCAGTTTCCCCTCAAGGCAGGAATCCATGGCCAAAAAGGATTATTATATTAACCGTTCTTCTTCTATTCATAGGAGCTGCGGTGGTACTGGGTCGGATTGCTTTTTCCTCTTTGACAGCACCTCAAGAAGTGTTACTTACCTATTGGGGGTTATGGGAAAACGACGGAGTTATCAAACCAATCATTGCAGAATTTGAAGCAATGAATCCAAAGATAAAAATTCAATACAGTAAACAATCTCAGCGCCAATATAGGGAGCGTTTGCAGGCTGCGATTGAACGGGGAGACGGACCAGATATTTTTCGTTTCCACAATACCTGGGTGCCAATGTTGAAAAATCAACTTTCGCCGATTCCGGAAACCGTCATAACTCCAAGCCAATTTTCAGCAAGCTATTACCCGACGGCGACGAATGATCTTGTGGCAGGACAAACAATATATGGCATTCCTCTCATGATTGAAGGATTGGGGCTTTATTATAATGAAGATCTTTTTGCAGCATCCAGAGTGACGACGCCACCAACTACATGGGAAGAATTATTGGCCATTGTTCCAAAAATTGCAAAATCAGAGGGGAATGGGTTTGCCGTTTCAGCAATAGCTTTGGGGACGACGGGGAATATCGAAAATTTCAGCGATATTCTAGCCACTATGTTTATGCAAAACGGAGCTAATCTCGCCATCCCGAAGGGCAAAGAAGCGGAAGAAACGCTGGCGTTTTACCATAAGTTTGCAAATCCAAATGATCCGGTCTACACATGGAATGAAACAATGGACAATTCGATGTACGCGTTTGCCAACGGCAAAGTTGCGATGATTTTCGCGCCATCCTGGAGAGCGTTTGACATTATTGAAATGGCAAAACAAGTGAATACAAATCTCAAATTTAAAATTGCTCCGATCCCACAACTGACTGGTAATACAGTGGCATGGGCATCATATTGGGTGGAAGGAATTTCGGAAAAAAGCAAGTATAAAAAACAAGCCGCGGAATTTTTGAAATTTTTGACCTCCCGGGAAACGATGACAAAGCTGTATGCCGAAGAATCGAAAGTCAGGCTCTTCGGTGAGCCGTACGCAAGAAGTGATATGGCATCCCTTTTAACCAACGATCCGTATGTTGGACCGTATATAAAACAGGCAAAAGATGCCCGGTCGTTCCCATTGGCATCACGCACGTTTGATAACGGATTAAATGACCGGATGATGAAATATGTAGAAAATGCAGTAAATGCTATCACGACCGGATCTTCCCCTGCGCAGGAATTGGATACCGTTGCCAACGGCTTTTCTCAAGTATTAAGTTCTTATGGATTGGTAACCAGCGCTCCTGCCGCAACAGCACAATAACGTGATGAATCTTTCTTCGTCAATTTTTTTTACTCTTTCATATGGTGATATTTTTCAATACCCTTATACGGAAGATGAGCTCTTCGCATGGTTGCCTGAGAGTACATGGACGAAGAAAGCGATTCAAAAACAACTTCGATATTTGCAAAAAAGAAAAAAGATTTCCTATGCAGCACCTTTTTATTGCATACGGGGACATACGAAACATATAAAGACGCGTCTTCAGAGGGAACATGGAGCTCTGGGAAAATGGGAGAAAGCAGTGTTTGCCGCATCTCTTCTTCGATTCGTTACGACAATTACCCTCATTGGTATCACAGGAGGACTCTCAAGTTTAAATGCAGACAAAGATGATGATATTGATTTTTATATAGGTACCAAGCCCGGAACGCTTTGGATAAGTCGTTTGCTGGCAACACTCCTTATGGAGGCAGCAGGAATCCGCAGGCGTCCGGAAGACAAAGAGGTGAAAGATGCCATATGTTTAAATATGTTGGTTTCTGAAGATGTGTTTACGGTTTCAAAAGGGGAACGGGATATGTTTACCGCGCACGAAGTATTACAGATGCAGCCGTTATGGGAGAGAGGGAACGCGTATGCTGATTTTTTGAAAAAAAACAGATGGGTATCATCAGTATTTCCGAATAAATGGAAAGAAGTGATGCGTCAGTTGAAAAGAAAGAAAAAAATGGTGCCACGGTATGGTCAATTCCAATTCGTCACACACCTCCTGCGGTTTTTAGAAAAACCCTCGAACACTATTCAGCTTTGGTATATGAAAAAAAGGAGAACCAGCGAAGTGATTTCTGATACGGTTATCCGTTTTCATCCACATGACGCCCGTCTTCGGATACAAACTTTGTTACGGTTAAACTTAAAACGATATCATCTCCCACTTGACAAGATTTTTTTTCGAACGTAAAATAGCAGTCACTTCAAAAGACTGCCAGGAATTTGATGAACACAAGATTGGATATTTGTTGTTTGGAAAATAGAAAATAGTTAAAGCATTTTTTATAAGGAGGATTTTTTATGAGTAAAGTAAATATTCAGCCGTTATTTGATAATGTTCTTGTCAAACCCCTCGAAGGAGAAGATCATTTACCTTCTGGCATCGTTCTTCCTGATTCTGCCAAAGAAAAACCGCAAAAAGGAGTAGTCATGGCTGTTGGGCCCGGAACAACAGACGATCATGGCAAGAAAGTCAAAATGGTTGTTCATGTTGGAGATACGGTGATGTATAAAAAATGGGGAGGACAGGAAGTAAAAGTGAAAGGGCAAGAGTGGATGATTGTGGAGCAGAAAGATATATTGGCGGTGGTGAAATAAAATTATTGATTAGCCCTCCTTCGCTTACTTCGTTTCGTGGTTTACATCCACGCAAACGAAGAGCGCTTCGGAAGGGTTCAAGAAATTCTAATCCAATTCTTCGAATTGGAAAGAATTTCTAGAAAAAGGAGTATTTTATGGCAAAACAAATTAAATTTTCCGATGATGCGAGAAGTTCTTTGGTCAAAGGTATCAACATATTGGCAAAAGCAGTTGTAACGACGCTCGGGCCAAAAGGCAGAAATGTCGCAATTGACAGAAAATGGGGAGCTCCCAACGTCATCCATGATGGCGTATCAGTCGCCAAAGAGATCGACCTTGAAGACCCATTTGAAAACATGGGCGCACAGCTTGTGAAAGAAGCTGCAAGCAAAACCAATGATGTTGCAGGAGACGGCACCACAACCGCTACACTTCTGGCACAATCCATTATTAATGCCGGATTTAAAAATGTGACAGCGGGCGCTAACCCCATGATTTTGAAAATCGGGATGGAAAAGGGTGTCGATACTATCGTTTCTGAGATTAAAAAAATGAGTAAGACTGTAAAAGACGCTGATGTTGCCAAAGTTGCTACAATTTCCGCTCAAGATGACAAAATCGGATCAATGATTGCTGAGGCTCTCCAAAAAGTCGGAAAAGACGGCGTTGTGACTGTTGAGGAAGGCAAAGGCCTGACCATGGAAATTGAATATAAAGAAGGAATGGAGTTTGATAAAGGATACGCATCTTCCTACTTTGTGACGATTCCGGACAAGATGGAAGCGGAAATTGAAGATCCGTATATCCTCATTACCGATAAGAAAATTTCAGCAATTTCCGATCTTCTGCCGTTTTTGGAAAAGTTCATCAAAGTTTCCAAAAACCTGGTCATCATAGCAGATGAGATTGACGGCGAAGCTTTGGCAACACTCGTTGTCAATAAGCTCCGGGGGACATTTAATGTGTTGGCAGTGAAAGCTCCGGGCTTTGGGGATAGACGAAAGGCAGTGCTTGATGATATCGCCACCATTACCGGCGGAACGGTTATCTCTGAAGATACCGGACGAAAACTGGAAAACATTACCGTTGAAGATTGCGGACGAGCTGACAAAGTCTGGGCAGATAAAGAAAACTGTCGGATAATCGGGGGTAAAGGGCCAAAGACCAGTCTTACCGCACGCATAGCACAAATCCGAAGAGAATTGGACGCGACGACATCCGACTTTGACAAAGAAAAACTCCAGGAGAGACTTGCCAAACTTTCAGGAGGGGTTGCAGTCATTAACGTCGGCGCCGCAACGGAAATTGAGCTCAAAGACAAAAAAGAGCGGGTGAATGACGCTGTTGCCGCAACCAAAGCAGCACTTGAGGAGGGTATTGTTCCGGGCGGAGGAGTTGCGCTTCTTCGGGCAAGAACTGCGCTTTTGAAGCTCAGAGATTCCCTGAAAATACAAGATGAAAAAATTGGAATCGATATTCTTTACATAGCGCTCGGTGAACCCATCCGATGGATAGCCAAAAATGCAGGTGCCGATGATGGATGGGTCATGAAGACTGTTGAAGAGAACAAAGTTTTGGATTATGGATTTGACGCTATGACGATGAAATTCGGGTCCATGCTGACAGCGGGAATTTTGGATCCGGCAAAAGTGACCCGGACTGCAGTCCAAAACGCCGCATCTGTCGGTATGATGGTCCTTACGACAGAGGCATTGGTGACTGATCTTCCTGAAAAAGCTCCGCCGGCCGGCGGATCGGGAGGCGCCGGCGGCATGGGAGGCATGGGAGGAATGGACTACTAAAGAGACTATAAGACGGAAAGACAGTAAGACAGAAAGACATTAAAATCATAAACAAGATTATTAAATAAAAACCCCGCGAAAGCGGGGTTTTTAAGAGATTAACCCTTGAAATATTGCGATATGTTGCACCATTGTGCTACTATCAGGCCATCATGAAGCAAAAGGTGGGATTTCTCATAGGCACTGTTCTTCTTTTTGTTGCAATCGGCATTGTCATCACTGTTGTTCGTTCGCGTGCGCCAAAGCAGGGAGAGTTGAAAGTGGAAAGTCAGCCGTCTGCCAGCGTGTTTTTGGATGAGAAACACATAGGAAGAACGCCGATTGGCAAAACGTCATATAAAGTAAACGCCGGAGAATATACGTTAAAGATCGCACCGGACACGGGAGCAGTATCGCTTGCCAATTTTCAGGAAAAAATAAAAATTTCACCAAATACCCTGACCTATGTAGACGTATCATTGTCTGAATCCGACCTTACTACATCCTCATACGTGTTGTGGTTAGAGAAAATGACCGGAAAAAAATCTGAGCTTTCCGTCGTGACAACGCCCGACGGAGCAAACGTTCTTTTGGATGATGAACCCAAAGGCATCTCACCCATGATCATTTCAGATCTTACTCCCGGAGACCATACGCTTTCCGTCGTATCCAGGGGATTTTTGACAAGAACGATAAAAATTAAATTAAACGCAGGATACCGGTTGATCGCATCCATAAAACTGAGCCTAGCGCAGGGAGGAGGATTATCCACATCAGATTCACAAGCAACCTCATCAGCAAAACCAACTGACACCAAACCGACCCCCAAAGGAAGTCCTACACCGACCGGTTCTCCAAAACCCACACCGACAAAATCAACAAGCGCTGACCCCACCAAACCCTACGCTCTTATCAAAGACACGCCAACCGGGTTTTTACGCGTGAGAAGTGATGCGGCAACGACATCAGCAGAACTTGCCCGCGTCAAACCGGGTGAAAAATATTCGATCATAGATGAGAAGAGTGATTGGTTTAAAATTCAACTGGAAGCGACAAAAAGCGGCTGGATTTCCTCGCAATACGCACAGAAGGTTGAGTAGGATATATCGCAAGAACAGCAAGAGAAGCAACTCCGGCAACTCGAGTCCACTTCTTAAATTACCCGAGTTGCTTGAATTGCTAAGTAACCCGAGTTGCTTAACTTTTCATCCTCCAATTCCGTAGACGATCAAAAAGACGCTTACCCCCCAGAGAATGACGGTTGAAAGAAGCGGAAGATCAGACGTTAATACTTTTTCCGGCGATTCGCCTTTACCCTCGTAAATAAGCTGCATGTACCGCATGATGCCGAAAAGGACGAACGGAATCGTCGCCATCATCCATTTCCGATCAGGCAATTCACCGGCAAATTCATTATACCCGTGGAAGAAAAATCCGCGGTTCAGAGGTTTTTCCAAAAACGTATAGTACGCGTACGTGATAAACGTTGACGTGGCAAACATCGCAGTAAACGTATCCAAAAGTTTTTCCGAATATCGGGAAAGCGTTTCTCTGGTATCTTTGGGCAATACTCCCTGATACCCCTGGATGAGGGTGAGTTCAGCCCTCCGTTTTCCAACCGCCAAAAAAAGCGCAAGCGACAATGCAGCCAATGCCAGCCATACGGAGATGTGATATCCTGTCGCCATTTCTCCGGCATAGACGCGTAAAAAATACGCGGCCGTGATTGCTAAAATATCGATAATACTTCTGTGTTTAAGAACAAATGAATAACCGTATTGCAACGTCATAAAAAACAATGCCAGAATGAAAAAAGATTTTCCCAGCATGATGCTGATGGAAATGCCAATTCCCAACAAAAGAATTGCGCTTATCCACGCAAGAGGTAAAGGCAGCTTGCCGGTTGCGATAGGCCGGAATTTTTTAAACGGATGTTTTCTGTCCTTGGGAATATCCAAAATGTCATTGATAAAATATGATGAAGAGGATAAAAGGCAAAACGCTACAAACGCCCAGAGTGTTGCATTGAATGCTTTTCCGTTAAGCAATTGTCCCGTAAAAAGGATGGTAGTGAAAACAGCGACGTTTTTTAACCACTGTCTGGGTCTTGCTGTTTTGAAAAGTGCGAAAAGAAGTTGACCCATAAAAGAAATCCTCCGATGATGACGCTAAACAATAAAAGCGCAAACAGTTTTTGTTGGCTTTTGACGGCAAGCGCGATCATTCCCAGTATAGCCGACACTCCCCAGTAAAACAAGGCAATTCTCCTCCTGCCCCATCCTAACTCGAGAAGTTTATGGTGGAGATGCCCGCGGTCAGCTTTCACCGGGGAAGACCGTTTGATAAACCGGCGAACCAGCGTATACACAGCGTCAATCATAGGAACTCCAAGGACAAGAAGTGCAGTTCCGAGTTTTGCGTACGAGAGAATTCCAAGAAGAGCAAGGAAAAATCCTGCGAGTGTTTTTCCGCCGTACCCGGGCATGAGTTTTTGCGGATAAAAGTTCCATGGGATAAATCCGGAAAATGCGCCCGCCACAATGAATGCCAGGAGTGTAACCGGAATTTGCGACGGGTCGGCGATACTGAAGCGAAGTGACAGAATTCCCAATACGGCTGCTGCAATTGCGACAAACCCCGGCATTTGTCCGTCTACTCCTGATGACCAACCAACGATGCTCATCGTCCACATGATCCAAATAAATGCAACACAATCGGAAAGAAGAAGGATTGAATTATTTCCAAAAAGAGGGAGAGTGAGTGTTTGTGATGAGAGTGAAATAATGCCTCCGGTGAACGGATTGGTGACATACGGCACACTTGCTCCGGCGAGAATAACAATAAGGGCAGCAACCCCATTCGTCACAAGTCTGATATAAGGATTCACGTCTTTTTTATCATCTAAAAGTCCGATAATGACCAAAAGTATTGAAGAAATCATGACGCTTCCGAACAAACGATTGATCGGCAGCAAGACTATTGAAGCAATGGCAATGCCGGAAAAAAGCGCCAATCCTCCTGCCCGGGGAATGATCCCCTTATGCGTGTGTGCCGGATGGTATCGTTTATTCGGATCGTCAACGAGTCCATGTCGCTTTGCAAATGTGATAACGCACGGGGTTACCAGGTATGTGGAGGTAAATGCAAGGCTAAATGCAGCGGCGATGGAAAGCATTAGCTGATAATCCATATGATCATGCCAAGGGTGACAAAAGAAAATATACTTACCAAAAGCGAGCTTAGGAAAAGTATTTGGGAAAACACCAGATGATCTTTTGTCACATGGACGGAAATAAGGGAATTGATGATATACCAGCCAAAACTGGCGCTGGGTAAAAGGAAAAGATACAAAGGGGGAGCAAGCCGATCCGCTCCCCAGGGCTTAGAATACCAGAGAGGTACTTGTGTGGGGAGTTTATTCCATGAGATGAGAAGGAGTGTCAGGCAGAAGAATATCAATAAAACCGTCATTCTGCTTGACCAGAGGATGATCGTATTTTTATGTAAAGAGGCAAGCTTGTCAACTTCGTTTTTCACTGCGGATGAGATCCGTATAGAAAATTTCGTAAGTATGTTCATAGGTTTTCAGGGAGATAATACGTCATTATGTATGATCCATCGGGTTTTATCAAAAACGCACGGGTAGGGTATGTGGGAAATGATGAAATTTGATATGCAGGAGAAAAGACCCCATCACCGATATACCAAGGAAACGGAATATTTTTCGGATTATACAACCGAACGTTCTTTTTATCTTCTGCATAATAGAGCGTTTCCATAAAAATTATTGCATCGGATGCAACGATCATATCGCGTGGATTTTTCAGAAGATTGACTTCCTGAAATGTTTTTCTTACATCAGGTTTTGGGTGTTGCTCCGGATACCAAACATTAAATGCAATAATCCCAAAAAGGATACATCCGGCAAGAATTTTTTGGTACGTTGTATTTGAAAATGATTTGATCGTATAGGAGAGGAGCACTGTCTGGGCAATCGTGACGAAAATAAGATAGCGGTTTACAAAAAGCGGTTTCACAAAAGAGATGCCGATAACAACAATAAGAGGAATAAAGATCATGAGAAACAATGGGACGGTTTTCCCCCTGTTTTGTTTTGGGATACAAGCAATACAAAAAAAGATGAAAAGGATGACGGAAAGAATTTGTGTCCATCCCCACAGATACCACGGCGTCCCTTCATATCCAAGAAACATATTCCCCAGTACCGACCGGATAAGGTGGAAATCTACAGGAAAGTACCACGACTCTTTGAATTTTCCCAGTTCCATGGAGAGGCGAATGATCCATGGAATGAAAGAGATGCCGATTATTGCTATTGATCGCATCATTGGATCAGCAAGAAGGGAGAGCGGATGCTTGAGCCTTTTCCATAATTTTTTATAAACGATATAGTAGATCATATGAACAAAAGGGATGATGCCTAAATACAAATGCGTATAAATACCAAGTATTACTGCAATTCGGTACAGACGCCATTTTTTCTGGTCATACGCAAAAAGTGAGAGCGTAGCAAAAAAGATATACCATCCGTATGCCCGAACTTCAAACGCATAGTAAAGGAGCATCGGATTGAGAAAAAAAAGAAGCGGTGTATATTTTGAGAGCCAATGGTTTTTAAAAAGTATATGAGCCCATTCAATGACAACAATGGTGGCTAGTGCAAAGCCAATAAACGAGAGGCTCCGGGTAGCTATTTCACTTGTGCCAAAAAACTTTATCCAGAAATGAAGAAGCATGTAGTAGATTGGCGGTTCTACGGACGTTTTTTGGAAAATCACGCTCAGCGGTTGTTGGGCTAATAATACGGAAAATGCCTCATCACGCCAGAAGCTCTGGGTAAAATAAAAAAGGGGGGAATGAATAAGTAGAAAGTTTATAAAGTTCATAAAGTTATAAAGTAACTTGTAAAGTTCATAAAGTATAAATAACTAAATAACTTTCTACTTTAAAAACTTTACTAACTCATGGTTATTATACCTTTTCCGTTACCCGATATTCCAATCGTTTTCCCAGCATAAGCCGCGTATGCGCATCAAGTCCCGGAAGCGCGGAGAGGAAAAAGGAAATAACCGGAAGTGTAAACCACTGCAGGTACAGAAACGGCAATTTCCACATCGCATACTCTTTCGGCCGGGAAGGTTTAATGCGCCAGTCAATGATAAAAACAATCACCAAAAATATTGCAGACAGCGTGAGTATTCCCGAGGAGATTCTGGCAAGATTGTGTCCAAGGACGGTTCGGGCAAAATCAGGATTGATAAGCGGTGGAAGCGTGCTTCCTAACGTAAGCAAAAACCAATTGCTTGGCCAAAATATATGCTGTTCTAAAAGAAGAACAATGCGTCGTAGTCGGTCGGTAAAAACGATTTCCTTATGAACAAATGCATTCATGATGACAAAGGGAACATCTGAGACTCCCCACGCCCACCGTTTTGACTGTTCATATTGGTTGACAAACGTCCGAAAAAATCCCGTGCTTTCCGCCGCATCCACGAGAACCGGCAGGAATAACCCATGAGTGGCAACCTTTTTTCCTTTGGTGAAATACACTTTGAAGTAGAGATGATAATCCTCAGGGATGACGTCGGTATCCCAAAAACCAGCATCGACAACAGTCTGAAACGATAACGAGTATGTAGAAAAGTTGATGAACCGATTTGGTTGGGAGAGAAGTGAAAAATTCCAGATGCTGCCGATTGTATTAAACATTTTATTGGGAAGAGGTATCCGCCAGATATTGGAATAGAAAAGGATCGCCCCTTGGTAAAAATGATACTGCCGATCTGGATCCGTGAGGTATATATACGAAAGATAGGAAAAATACTTCGGATGGAGCATGGCATCCGCGTCACAGGAAGTCACTGTTGTCAGAGCCAGATTAATGCTGTCTTTTTGTAATACGGAAACGATATGTTTTCCGGCAAATGCCATATTGGAAGATTTCCCGGCAACTTCTCCCGGAAGAAGCGGATGAGTTGTGACGATAAATTTTCCGAATTTTTTAGCATACTCTTTTTGTAATATGTGTGCGGTTTCTTCATGTTTTTCATCTTTTTCCTCCGTTGCCAAAACGACAAACAACCGTTTGTGAGGAAAATCCTGGGACGAAAGGCTGTCCAACGTCCGCCTCAAAATATGGATCGGCTCTTTGTATTGGGGGATGATGACGACATGATAAAGCTTTGCGAAATTTTTTTGTCGTTTCGCCTGGTTTATCCAATCAACTTTTATGTGTGCCTGCATGGTCAAAAATGACCGTATGGCATAGTACGCAAGAGAAAATGACTTATTAAACCAGTAGATGTCAAAGGTGATGATGAGGTAGGCAACAAGTGCCGGATGCCAAAAGGAAAGCCAGAAAGGCATAGTGATGAGAAGCCACGCAGAGAGAGGGATGGTAATTTCTATAAATCGGCGCATACAGACAAGCCAATCTATTGTATCACATGAATTATCTTATTGTCATCGCGAGGACCCTCCGATTCGGAGGGGACGAAGCGATCTTTATTATAAAGATTGCTTCTCCTGCAAAGCAGGATCGCAATGACATGATAAATTGAGCGATAATGGATACGTCATGTTTATATGTGAAACAGTATTTTTGCATTATTTGTTGTCTGTTCTGCCACTTTTTTGATGTCGCATCCTTGCAACTCAGCAATTTTTTTGGCAATGAGGGGAATGTATTTTGGTTCATTGCGCTTTCCCCGATGAGGAATTGGAGGAAGAAGCGGGGAGTCGGTTTCCAACAAGAGTTTTGAAAGAGGGATAAGGGGAACAGTGATTGCATGCTGTTTGGAATACGTCACGTTGCCGTCAATGCCGAAATAAAATCCCCGTTTTTCCACCTGTTTTAAATCCTGAGGGCCGCCGCTGAAACAATGAAAGACGCCTGAGGGGAGTGAAGGAAGGCTATCCAGAACATCAAATATATCTTCGTACGCATCGCGGCAGTGGATGATGACCGGAAGATTGTGTTTGAGGGAAAGCCGCAATTGTTCTTCAAATAACTGTTTTTGTTCTTCTTTTTTGCCCACAGCCGTAAATCCTTTGTACGCATGATAATCCAGTCCGCATTCTCCGATTGCAACGACTTTTTCTCCGATCATTTTTTCTAACTGCCTTACGTCCGGAAAATTTTTTGTTTCATACGGGTGACAGCCGACAGATGCAAAAATCCCGTTTTTCTGACTTCTTGCAAATGAAACAGCTTTATATGAAGACCCGATGCTTGCTCCGGGAATAATAAACTCCTTTACCCCTGCTTTTTTTGCATTCCCGATAACCGTAGTTCTGTCCTCATCAAACTCCGGAAATGTGAGATGACAGTGAGTGTCGATGAACATAATTTCAGTTGTCATTGCGAGCCGAAATGAAATGAGGCGAAGCAATCTCTACAATAAAGATTGCTTCGTCGCTAATGCTCCTCGCAATGACAATTTACTATTTCTTTTTTTACTGTATCCTCGGAAACAATGGCGGTTGTGACAAAATAGTCGGTCCTTTAAACTGTGTAAGGATTTTTTGGGACGTTTCAGGCAAAAACGGCTGAAGTGCCGTAGCAATTCCGCGTATTTCTTCGACAAAGAATATTAACACCTCTTTTAGTTCATTTCCCGTTAAGCCCCAAGGTTTTTTTTCATCAATTAATTGATTTAATGATGTAATTGAGCTTGCAGTTTCAACGCTAACCCATAAATGTTCAAGGGCTTTATCAAATAGGTATTTCGATAATTCTTCTGATAATAATGATGTTGATATCCAAGAGTGTTTAGTATAAGGAAAGGAGAACTTGCTTGTTTCACAAAGCCTGGCTATTCTGGCTACTAAATTGCCTAATCCATTTGCCAAATCCGCGTTATACAATTCTTTAAATCTCCGTTCGGAAAAATCGCCGTCTGAAAACGGAGGAATTTCCCGAAGAAAATAATACCTAATAGGATCTGATCCGTATTTTTTAATAAGTTCAAACGGATCAATGACATTTCCTACGGTTTTACTCATCTTTTGTCCGTCTACGGTAAAGTAACCGTGGATGAAAATTGTTTTGGGAAGCTTGAGGTTTGCAGAAAGAAGGAATGCCGGCCAATAGATTGCGTGGAATCGGGTTATTCCTTTGCCAATCACATGAACGTCCGCTGGCCACCATTTCTCATAATTTTTTTCATCCCATCCAAACCCAACTCCGGATTGGTAAATATTGAGAGCGTCAAACCAAACGTAAATCCTTTGCTTCGGATCATTGGGAACCGGTACACCCCAGTTTTTTGCCCGCTCGTTTGTTCTGGAAATAGAGATGTCTCGTAATGGTTGTTTGAGGAAAGAAAGTACCTCATTTTTCCGAAAATCCGGAACGATACGGATTGTGTCGGTTGTTATAAGATCAATAAGTTGTTGCTGATACTTGGATAACCGGAAAAAATAGTTTTCCTCAGATACAATCTCTAATTTTTTTCCCGGGTGTTCAAAACATTCTCCGTTTTCTGAAAGTTCATTTTTGGTATAGAACATTTCGCAACCCAAACAATACAGCCCTTCATAGGATTTTTTGTAGATATCTCCGTTTTTGTCACAAAGTTCCCAGAGTTTTTGACTGCTTTTAAAATGATGCACCTGATCGCTTCCTTTTTGAAATGCATCAAACTGGACATTGAGTTTTTGAGCAAGTTTTTGGAATAACTCCGTATTTGTATCAACAAACTGTTGAATCGGAATACCTGCGATTTGGGCAGCCTGAACATTTTTCAGTGCATTTTCATCACCACCGGAGAGAAGGCAAACGTTTTCTCCTAGGAGTTTATGGTAGCGGGCAATGGTGTCTGCCTGCACAAACTCCAGTGCGTGTCCGATGTGGGGCGGTGCGTTAACGTAAGGAATTGCGGTCGTGATATAAAATTTTTTGTTCATAACACTCGTCATTGTACTCTAGATTAGCCTTGTTTCTCAAGGAAGAACCAGTTTATTTGGTTTTTCGCATTTTGAAAAACGTATATTCAACTGAAACCAAGCAGGCAAAAAGAAGAAGAAGGTACGCTGGATGGCGAAGATTGAGTGATCGGAGAATAAGGATCGTTACCAGTCCCACACTCCCAAGTATTGCATGGCGAAGATGATGAAGGATAAATTGAAAAAGGAAAAACACAGCTAATCCCAAAAGCAGATAAAATACTCCGAATTGCCACAGTGTTTCTGGCGGATAGGAATTGATAAACCATCCGAGTGCACTTGCAAAAACGAGGAAGAGAAAAAGATGGAGAATGTTTCTTTGAGGAGAATGATGTTTCATACCATTATTATATTTCATAAGGCCTCCCCTTGCAGTACTGCAAGGGGAGGCCTTGAGAAAAACTGCATACTTGTTACAATAGTGCAACTATGGATCCTCAAACACTTCTTACGTTAGCAAGTATCCTCATCGGTTTTTCTATCCTTATCTACATTGTTAAAACCGAACTTTCCAAATTTACCAAGACGGATGAGAACAAAGCGCTTCTTCAGTGGTTGAAATCCATGCAGGTGACGATTGATGCAACCAATAAAACCCTCCATGACACAATGAGAGGGACGACATCCGACATGACCAAGGCACTCCAGGAAAATAGCAAACAGCTCAACGAACGGCTGGATACTGCAGCCCGCGTCATCGGGGATCTCAAAAGAAACCTCGGAGAAATGAGCGAAGTCGGGAAAGGCATCCGGTCTTTGCAGGAATTTCTCCAGTCACCGAAACTTCGGGGGAATATCGGTGAACAGGTTCTGTCTGACATGATCGGACAAACGTTCCCGAAAAACTCCTTTCATCTTCAATACCAATTTCGTTCAGGACTGAAAGTTGATGCGGTTCTCAAAACCGATGCAGGGCTTCTCTGCATTGACTCCAAATTTCCCATGGAGAATTTTTCAAAAATGCACAAAGGCGAAACGGAAGGAGAGAGAAATCAAGCAAAAAAAGATTTTGTTTCAGATCTGAAAAAACACATCAGCGATATTTCTAAAAAATATATTCTTCCTGAAGAAGGAACTATGGATTTTGCGCTCATGTATATTCCGTCAGAATCGGTATATTACGAAATCGTGAATATGACTGAAGTGATGGAAATTGCACGAAAATCCCGCGTGTATCCGGTTTCTCCCAATACCTTATATGCACACCTTCAGGTGTTGCTTCTGAGTTTTCAGGGAAAAGAATTGGAACAGAAATCACAGGAAGTTTTCCGGCTTTTGCGCGCTATACAAAAAGATTACGGAAAAATTGATGAAAATTTAGGAGTATTGGGCAAGCACGTAATGAATGCGTATAACAGCATGAATACGGTATCAAGCTCCTTTAGCTTGCTTGGACAAAAACTATCTCAAACCCGACAATTGAGTGATAAAAACGAAGCAGGTGAATGATATGAAGAATGTACTTATTTTACATGGAACCGATAATAATTCTCAAAAACATTGGTTTCCTTGGTTAAAAAAGGAATTAGAAAAACGCGGATATAACGTGTGGGTACCGGATCTTCCTCACGCAGATAAACCAAACATTGAAAGGTATAATGCTTTTATTTTTCCACGATGGGAATTTACTAATGAAACAATTATTGTAGGACACTCATCCGGGTCGGTAGCGATTTTAGGAATTCTTGAGCATTTACCAAAAAACAGAGTAATTAATAAAGCCATACTCGTTGCAGGATTTACGGATGATTTGGATTATGATGCTGTAAAAGAAATGTTTGTAAAACCATTTGACTGGAAAAAAATAAAAACAAAAGCAAAAAAATTTGTACTGTTTCATTCAGATGATGATCCGTATGTTCCACTGTGGCATGGAGAAAAACTGAAAAAGTATCTTCAGGGGGAACTTATTATTATGAAGGGCCAGAAACATTTCAGCACCACTACTGCACCTGGGTATAAAAAATTTCCAGCAGTCTTAGAAAAAATACTTGAGTAGTATATAATGCCCACAGATGATAGAAACTTCTTCAGAGAAAAGAATTCTCAATAAGGAACAGAAAAAGGCGGTGGAGTTTGGGGATGGACCACTCCTTATTATTGCAGGGGCAGGGACGGGGAAAACGACCGTTATTACCGAACGGATTAAACACCTTATTTCTTCAGGACGGGCAAATCCTCAGGAAATTTTAGCGCTCACCTTTACTGAAAAAGCCAGCCGTGAAATGGAGGAGCGTGTGGATTTGGCGCTTCCCTATGGTGTCACCCAGATGTGGATTTCTACCTTCCACTCGTTTTGTGATCGTGTGCTTCGAAATGAAGGATTGTCAATCGGCCTTGATCCTAACTTCAAACTCATGACCGAGGCAGAAACCATCCAGTTTTTCCGGACAAACCTTTTTGCGTTTGATCTTTCATATTTCCGGCCGCTTGGAAATCCGACAAAGTTCATTTCCGGTTTACTCCAACATTTCAGCAGATTGAAAGATGAGGATGTGTCACCCAATCAATATATGGAGTGGGTAAAATCCAAATCTCAAATTCCAATCCGCCAGCTGGCGGACAAACAAATTCAAAAATCTCAGCCAAAGGCTGATCGTCCTTTGGACGAAAAAATAATAAATACAAAAAAGAAAGATGAGGAAGTTGAAGAATCGAATAAATATAAAGAATTAGCCAATGCATATAGGACATATGAGGAATTGAAGACGAAAAATGGCGTTGTGGATTATGGGGATTTGATTACATACACACTCAAACTATTCAGAACGCGGAAAAGTATTCTGAAAAAATATCAGGAGCAGTTCAAATATCTTCTCATTGATGAATTTCAGGATACGAATTTCAGCCAGAATGAACTTGCGATTCTTCTTGCCGGTCAAAAAAAGAATATTACCGTTGTCGGAGATGATGACCAGGCAATTTACCGGTGGAGGGGCGCAGCCATTTCCAACATCATCCAATTTCGAAAAACATTTTCCAAAGCTGAGATCGTTGTTTTGACCAAAAACTACCGCTCAACAAAAGAAATCCTTGACCGATCATATCAACTCATACAAAACAACAATCCGGATCGGTTAGAGGTCGTTGAGAAGATTGATAAAAAACTGGAATGCGTACGGAGAATCAATGGTGATCCGATTGCCCTTATGTATACAAATCGGGTGGAGGATGAAGCGGAAGAAGTAGCGAAAACAATATTAAAGATTAATCCGTCGGTTGGAGGACAAAAATCTCAGCCAAAGGCTGATCGTCCTTTGGACGAAAGTATAAAAAAAGACGATGGCATGCCATACCTCTGGAAAGATGTTGCAATATTGGTACGAGCAAATGTGCATGCAGAACCGTTTGTACGGGCATTTGCAAGGCATGGAATTCCGTATCAGTTTTTAGGTCCCGGGCAACTATTCAGGCAACCTGAAGTAAAAGATCTTGTCTGTTATCTCAAAGTTCTTTATGACATAAACGACAATGTTTCTTTGTTCCGTGTGTTATCCATGGATCATTTTCAAATTCCAGCCAGGGATATCGCGGCACTTATTTCATATGCCAGACAGCAGGGGATGTCGCTGTTTGAGGTTTGCGAAACTATTGCAAGTAGTGACGTCACTGAGGTCGCGAACAAAAATTTAGACGCGTCTTTACGGGGTCCTGTCGCGGGTTTTCTCCAAAGAATACCCGACAAGCGAGGACCTCGCTTCGCAGGGAGCCCCTCTACCCGCGCCACCCCTTCGCTAGCCAATAATAGTATTTTTCTCACGGAGGATGGAGAAAAAAAGATTGTTTCATTGGTTACACTTATTCTTAAACATTTATCTCTCCTCAAAAAAGAAACAGCAGGACAGATCCTGTATTACTTTTTAGAAGAAACCGGGCTTCTCAAATCCTATACTTCGATCAAAACGACGAAAGAAGAAAAAGCAGCGGAAAATATCGCAAAGTTTTTTGATAAGCTCAAAACCTACGAGGTAGACCATGAGGACGCAAGTGTTTTTGCCGTGGTTGACTGGTTGGAATTATCCATGGACATCGGAGAATCACCGCTTGCTTCCAATATGGATTGGAATACCTATGACGCGGTTAATATTTTAACCGTGCATTCCGCCAAGGGCCTGGAATTTCCGGTTGTGTTTCTTGTCAATCTTGTTGGGGCACGATTTCCGACAACGGAAAAACATGAACAGATTCCTATCCCTGATGCATTAGTGAAAGAAATTTTACCGGAAGGGGATTATCATCTGGAAGAAGAGCGCCGGCTTTTTTACGTCGGGATGACGCGGGCACGTGACATTTTGTATTTCACTGCCGCAAAGTATTACGGAGAAGGAAAACGGGAGAAAAAATTATCACCGTTTGTTATTGAAACACTGGGGAAAGATGAAGTGGAAGAAACCCTCCTTCGCCAAGGCTTCCTCCTTCACCAAGGTTACGGCGGACGGGTCGGATGGCAAGCAGGAAAAAATGAACAAACGCAGCTTGCTCTTTTAGAGTGGCAGAAAAAAGATGAAGAGGTCAGTCAAACGACAATAAGACAACCGGTCAGTTATCTTTCCTACTCACAGGTTGAGACATTCATCCGCTGTCCTTTGCAGTACAAATACCGGTATGTCCTCCGTATTCCGGTACCTTTGTCAGCTGCACTTTCATTTGGAGACACTGTTCACCGGACGCTGAGAGCATTTTATGAAAAGGTGAAGCAGGGTACAAAAGCGACGAAGGAATTACTTGTAGATATTTATCATCATGAATGGCAGTCTTTGGGGTATAAGGATAAAAAGTATGAAGAGAAGATGAAAAAGCATGGGGTCGACCTTCTTCTGGAATTTTTTGAAAAAGGGTTTGATCCGCACATACATGTCATTTCGCTCGAACAGCCGTTTAAGATAAAAATCACGCCAACACTTTCCTTGGGCGGGAAAATTGACAGGATTGATAAAACATCTGAAGGGAAGCTTGAGATTATTGATTATAAGACCGGATCAGCGCCGAAAAAACGCGATCCGGGGCAGGACATACAGTTGTCGGTGTATGCGCTTGCCGCAACAGAAAAAGGATTGTATGGAGAAAAACCGGAACATGTGATTGTTTCTTTTTATTTTCTGGAAGGACAGGAGAAAATATCAGGAGCGCGAAGTAAAGAACAGCTCGGGCAGGTCCGACAGGAGATTAAACAAGTTGCCGAAGACATAAGTACGAGTATGTTTGTACCAACACCCGGCAAGTACTGCGATTTTTGCGAATTCCGGCTTATCTGCGACGCGTGGAAATAATTGACAAAGATATTGTATTTGTGACACTGTAAATAATGAAGGAGTAATTCTATGGCAAAAAAAACGAAAAAATCAAACAAATCCTTACTCAACACTCTTCTTGTGGTATTGGGCATTTCACTTTTCCTTTTTGGCGTCGTTGTTTTTAAAAACAATCAGGAAAATTCTGATGTAAAAGGAGACTCAACCGCGTTGATTTCAGAAGTCCAGATGGTACAAGTAGATGCTGGAGAAGCATGCGGAAGAAGTATCAGTAGGAGATGTAAAAATGACCTCGTCTGTGCACCTCTTGCTCCTTCTTACAGATTATTAAACGCTAAAGCATCAGAAGTGGAATCAACTACAGAATCAGAAAGTGTTTCTACAGATGCACAAAAGTGTCTCGGAATGCCGGAAAATGAAATTAAAGGAGGATGTGCGTTTTACATTCCCTACTACGGCGCATGTGTCAAAAAAGGCGTTTGGCCGCCTCCATCAATAACACCAAAACCAACTTCTGGACCATGTATAAAACCTCCGGAACCCTGTAAGGAGACTGACAAGAGTAAGTGTCCAAAGTATTCGCCACCTGCTCCAGGGACAATCATTTGTACCCCGACACCGAGTTCATGTTATTGTCCCGACGGAGCCGCATGTCCGAAGCAGGACGTTGGTTTGTGCCCTGAAAAAGTACCATCAACACCACCAGGTCAAGAGACGAGTGTATCGCCGATACAAAATGTGATTAATAGTATTCTAAAGGTGTTTCGGTTAAGAAATCAATAATAGTGTATTGTTATTGTGAATAGCGCTAACACTTAACAAAGGTGGAGTAGTAACGTGCAACTTCATTGAAGGACTTATATGGCCAAAAAGAAACAACTAAAGAAAACCAATACCAACTCAGTCCTTTTTGGGATCATCGGTATCGTTGTGGTCGTGCTTGGAATTATATTTATCAGCATTGAATGGAACAAACGGAAAGAAGTGGAAAATGTAAAAGGAGAGTCAACAACTATCTCTAACGATGGCAAAACACAATTATCCTGCATAAAACCTCCGGAACCCTGTAAGGAGACTAATAAGAGAAGATGTCCAATGTATTCGCCGCCTCGACCGGGGACCATTATTTGTACACCGACACCAACTCCAAATTTATCAGAAGATGAGCTTCATAATAATTGCCTGAAAGAAGGAGGGGAAATAATTCATTTTCTAAGCAAACCTTCTTCAGGATATAGTTTTTCCTTTAATATAAACAGATCAGAAGCATGTTATCTCCCGACATTAACACCAGATTCAGGTTGTGTTCCAAAACCTCCGTGTGTTGATGGAATAGTGGATCCAAATACCGGAGAAAAAAGATATTGCGATCCTCCTCCAGGAACCGTTTTCTGTAACTCAACCCCGACACCGCCATCCATAACATCAGAATCAGTGTCATGTGGATGGTGCGATGAAAATTGTGTTGACACGACTTTGATGGGTGTGTGTTTAGGGATAGGTTCCCCGGAGGGGTATTCATGCGTAGAGAAAGACAACGTTTGTGTGAAAGAAAAAAGCGATGGCAGTACACAACCAACGATACCAAGAACAAAACTGTGGCAAAATTTGATCAACACCATACGAGGTTGGTTTCGGTTTATTAAGAATGAATAATAGTATATCGTGAATACATGGAAAGAAACAAGGGATTTATACCCATACTCATACCGCTTGTTATTATGGGTATTGTCATTGTTTCTGCCGTAAGTTATGAAGTAGTTCAAAGAACTAATAAAAATAGATTTCCGTCATCTACACCAAACGTAGAGTCATTGCCGATAAATATCTCAATTCCAACAAGTACGCCAATTCCAACACGAACACCTACCAATACACCGACGCCACCAAAGGTTGGAGGAGGATGCTCATATAGTGATGTAAAAGGAATATGTACTATTGTCTCAATTCAAAAGACAAGTGAATCTCTCGCACAAGAACAAATAGAAGGTGGTCCGGGGTATAAAGGATATGATGTAAAATTTTCTTTTCAACCGGAAGGAGGAAATACTGAGGCAAAACAGGGTAGTCTTCTTCTTGGGAATTCATGGTATCCTGGGTCGAGATTTTTAGAAAAATACGGCATTTCCGTGGGTGCTGAATTTTCGTGTACGAAAAGCACGATTAAAACAGGTACGTGTAGTCCGACTGTGTTTTCTTTTTCTACTATCGATATTATCGACTATTTTGAAACAAAACCCGAGATAGTAGAACTGTTTGCATGCGGTGATTATTGTCCCAATCCAAGAGAGCAGTATTTAGAAAAAGTGTATAAAGGTATAACGACAAAAGAAGAGTGTGACCGTTATGGCGGAGAGTACAGTTCCTTTACCGGATGGGAAACAGTGTATTTTTGTAAAGTTTTGGAAAATTGAATACCTATTTGTTTATTGGATATATAATTGTTTTTCCTCCAAATCCTTCTTTGAATTTGGAAAATCCTTTCCAGGAAGTGTTTTTGCGTGGAGTTCGTTCATCCCAGACCCCGATGAAATCAAACCATTTCATTTTGCGTTTTTTTGATACTTTGAGCGCTTCCCACACGAGAAGTGTCGGTGCAAAAAGTTTTTTTCCTTTTTTGGTTGCCCCCACAAGCCAGTAGTAGGCAGTATTTTCCCAGAAGAGGAGAAGAATGCCGCCGACAACTTCTTTGTCATTGCGAGCAGTAGCGAAGCAATCCTTATTATAAAGATCGCTTCGGTCACTATCGTTCTCTCGCGATGACATAGCATAAGCCAAAAGAATAGTTGCGTTTTTTGGAGAAAAAATATTCCAGAGTTTATCCATGCCGTACGTGGTAATCCCGCCAAACATGCCAGCTGAAACGTTTTTGACCTTGATCATGGCATAGATGTCTTTCGACTCTTTGACAACGACGCCATATTTTTCCGCTCTCCGCATGGCTCTCCTTTTAGCTGAAGAAAAATTTTGAAATAATTGCTTTTTCGGTTGTGAGAGGTCAATGAAAATGGTTTTGGTCGAAAGATAGCTTTCTTTGGAGATTCGAAAAAATTTTGACAATCCATTGACCCACGCACTAAACTCTTCTTGCGAGTGATTCATGGAGCTTTCCACAACAACAGTTCGTACGTTATGGTTTTTTAAAAGCGAAATAAGTTTTGGCAGGTATGGAAGCACTTCCGGCCGCTGAATTTTAGCCATGGTGCCCAAAATCGGAATCTTTTTGAACCACATATTGACTCCGTCAAGGTTCACCACAGTCCAATGAAGTGCTTCAATATATTTTTTATAAAGAGGAGATTGTTGGATTTCCATGTATTATTAAATCCGAAGCACGAAGCACGAAAATCGAAACAAATTCAAATGTTTAAATATTTAATTTTTTTAAATTTATTTATTGTTTCGGATTTCGAAATTCGAATTTCGATTTTATTAATTTTAACAATCCCCATCGGATCGTGTCCCCAATACAATACAGTTTATATAACAATGGATTAATGACGAGGTCATATGATCCCACATATTCGACCAGGTCGGGGTAATATCCTTCCTTAAATCGGTGGAATCCATACCAGGGATCATGTGGGTCAGGATTTGGGCCGAGTGCGCCCCAGAGGTCAAATTTTGTATATCCGTTTTTTTTGCCCCATTTAGCAATTTCCCAGAGAAGAAAATTTGGCGCCATCACCTCCCGATTTTCTCGGCAAGAGGAGCCGTATGGATAATAAATCGTGTCCTTCCAGACAAAAATAATCCATGCAACAAGTACCTTTCCTTGATATGAAGCGGTCCAGAGTTTGGCAATACCCGCTTTTGACAGGATGTTCCACATATTCTGGTGATACTCTTCATTATGCGCATAGAACCCTTGTCTTTTGGTCGTTTCCCGGCAGAGCCGAAGATATTCCTCAAATGCTTTATCACTGTTATCTTCTTTGACAACGACGCCGTGTTTTTGGGCAACCCGTATGTTGTACCGGGTTTTGGAATGCATGGCTTTAAGAAGTTCGTCTTCGGATTTGGTTAAATCAAGAACAAATGTGTATTTCGTAAAAAGGGGATGATGGGAAGGATGAAGAGATGAAGAGACAGGAAGACGGTAAGACGGTAAGATGTTAGAATTATTCTTATTGTCTTCTTGTCTTACAGTCTTACTATCTACATTTGGTTCCAGTTGAATAAAAATTGCTCGTTTTTGTTTACCAAGTTTTATAAGTTCTTCAATCATCAGCTCATTCGGCAGCGGTCCTTTAGGGAAATAGCCGATGGTAAAAGGCGTAAAAGGAACAGGGTGAAACGTGAGTTGCCAGCATTGGGAAATTTTTGCCTTTTCCCAAACAACGAGTCGGGTTACATCTATCCCCATGTGTTTCCTAAATTCGCCCCATTCCCAGGTTTGGAGTGGATGTTGAACGGTAGTGTTCCACTTCTCCTGATAGTCCATATCTGCCTGACGGATGGTTAAACTGCTCTTTTCCATGAGTACAATTATCTCACGTTTTTTCCTTGTGGTACAATGGGTGGGTATGGGGAAGATAAAGAAAACACCATACCGAATTTCTTCTAAATTACCAATCGACGTTCGGTTGATTCCTAATGTTTTTTCTTTCAGCCATGTAAAGGGGGTAGCAAGAATTTTTCTTATGTTAGAAATAACTTTTTCTACTCTCGTTGTAATTGGAACGGTAACTCTTCTTGTTCTAAATATTTTTCTGTTGTAGACCCTAAGGGTTACAAAAGGTAGTCATCTTCTCTAAATCCTCGCGATGGATCCAGGGATACTTGTTTTTCCAGTAAATGTTCCGGAATATCCGCGATAAATCGTGACACCATATTTTGTGTCCGCGTTCCGAAAAATAATCGCCTGTTGGCATATGAGAGATAGAGTTTTTCTTTCGCACGGGTAAGCCCGACATAACAAAGCCTTCGTTCTTCTTCCAATTCTTCTTTGTCCATGAGGGAGCGGCTGTGGGGGAACAGTCCTTCTTCCATGCCGATGAGAAATACCGTATGGAATTCCAATCCTTTGGACGCGTGGAGCGTCATGAGTGTAACGACATTTGTTCTTTTCACAGTAAGTTTATCCGGTATCGGTTCATTTTCAAGAAGCGCAACAGTATCCAAAAATTCTGAAAGGTCGGGAAATTCGGTTGCTACAGATCTGAGTTCCTTAATGTTTTCCAATCGGTATGCCTCTTCCTCAACATTGGCATCGTAAAGATCTGCATATTGCGTCACGTCAAGAATCGTATCGAGAAGCTCCAGTGTGGAAAGCGATATGAGTTTTTTATCCGTATCAATGCGCTTTTGCCAATCAAGAAATTTCTTCATCCGACCTTTTCCTAATTTTTCAATACGTTTCAAAGAAACGGTATCTTTCGGATGCGCAACCAGACGCAGGTATGAAAGGACGTCTTTGATTTCTTTTCTCTCATAAAACCGTGTTCCTCCCACGAGTGTATAGGGGATGCCCGCATGTAAGAATGCTTCCTCAATGACGCGGGACTGGGCGTTGGTCCGGTAAAGAATAGCAAAATCAGAAAACGGCAGACTCCCCTGAAGGATTGACGTGATGATAAACGTTGCCTCATCATGTTCCGTACGGGCTTCATAGAGCATGATTTTATTGCCTTCTTTTTTTTCCGTCCAGAGTTTCAAAATCGGGTGAGTCGTATTTTTTGAAATGACGCCGTGAGCCGCGTCAAGTATAGTTTGGGTTGATCGGTAATTTTGTTCCAAATGAAATTTTTTCATATCGGGATACTGGTTTTTGAAATTGATGATGTTTCGAAAATCCGCTCCCCGGAACCGGTAAATGCTTTGGGATGCATCTCCAACGACCGTAATATTTTTGTAGCGGCCTGAAAGAAGTGTTGAGAGGACGTACTGGGATTTGTTGGTATCCTGGTATTCGTCTATGAGGATGTAGTGGTATTTTTCCTGATACGCTCCTAAAATATCGGGATATTTTTGAAAAAGCCGGACTGTGACCATCAAAAGATCATCAAAATCCAAAGCCGTATTTTCCCGCAGTTTTTTTTGGTAGGAAAGATAGACCTGTGAAACGGTTTCCTGGAAATATCCGCGGGCGTACTGGGGGTATTCGATTTCTGAGATGAGTTCATTTTTTGCTTCGCCGATCGCATGAAGAATTGCAGCAGGATTGAAATTTTTCTGTGATATGTTCAACTGCCCCATGACATCTTTTACAATATCGAGCTGATCGTTTTTGTCATAAATCAGGAAATTTATCGGCAATCCGATGTTTTTTCCTTCTTTTCGCAAAATTTTTGCACAGAACGAATGAAAGGTACCGGCAAATGGGAGAGAGGGAAAGACGGGAAGACGATAAGAAGGTAAGATGTTTTCGGTAGTTGCTTTTTCAAGTCTTACTGTCTTACTGTCTTTTTGTCTTAAGAGTTCTTCAATTCTATTTTTCATTTCTCCTGCGGCTTTGTTGGTGAATGTCACCATGAGGATATTAGTAGGATCAACATGTTTTTCCTGTATAAGATAGGCAACTTTATACGTAAGAACGCGCGTTTTACCGCTTCCAGCGCCGGCCAATATAAGGATCGGTCCATCGGTATGTTCTACTGCTTCCCGTTGATCCTTATTTAAATCATTGAGGAGAGACTTTGTCATAGAGTATAATCTTACCATATGCCAGGTAGTGAAACTTCAGACGATTATGTTCTTTTATGTGTATCTATTGGAAAATAGAATTGGGAAATTCTATATTGGAAACACACACGATTTAGTTCGAAGAGTAGAAGAACATAATCGTGGATTGAATAAATCGACTAAACAATATAAACCATGGAGACTTATATACTATGAAGCATGTCTTCATGTAGAAGATGCAAAACGTCGCGAAAGATATCTTAAAACAAATCAAGGAGGGAGACTTCTCAAGCGTCGAATAAAGGAATACCTTTACACTAGACGTTTTGCCTGAAGTTCTACTACCTGGTATGAAACAACTCTATTTGGTTGCAAATTGGAAGAGCAATAAGACCGTGGATGAAGCAAAAGAGTGGATATCAAAGATCAAAGATCAAAGATCAAAGATCAAAGATTACAAAAATTTACAAATTGTTCTTTGTGCACCCTATACGGTATTAGCAACGTTGAAAGTTGAAATCGAAAAAGCAAAATTACCCATTCATTTGGGGGCACAGGATATTTCTCCGTTTGGGAAGGGTGCATATACCGGAGAAATTAATGCGGATATGCTGAAAGGTCTTATTGAGTATGTCCTTGTCGGTCATTCAGAGAGACGAAAATATTTTCATGAGAAGGAAGAAGAATTAAGTTTTGAAGCACTTCAGGCTCATTCAGCAAATTTTCAGATTATTTATTGTATAGAAGATAAGGACAGGAAAGTTCCTGAGTTTGTTGATATTATTGCGTATGAACCAATAGTTGCAATTGGAAGCGGAAAAGCGGAAAATCCGGAAGATGCGCAGCGTGTCTGTAAACAGATAAAAGAAAAACACACAAATATACCAATATTATATGGGGGAAGCGTTACACCCGAAAATATTGCTATGTACTTAAAACAGCCGTCTATTGACGGAGCACTGGTCGGGGGGGCAAGTTTGGATCCGGAGCGGTTTTTCCATTTAATTGAAGCCTCTTTTGTATGAGTAGAACACGATTACGGACACTATCTGTGATCATCGCTATCACACTTCTTATTGGGTGTGCCATCCTCATTATTCAAATGATTAGGCTGACCAAAACTGCCCAAAAACAATTCGGGTTATCGCCTTTATCTCTATATCAGCTCGCAACAGACGGAGAAGCGATGGTGAACTCCACTGGCGGGAGAGTGAATATCCTTCTTTTAGGGATTGGAGGCGGGACTCATGAAGGCCCGGATCTTACGGATACGATTATTGTTTTGTCATTTCATCTTACGAAAAAAACTCTCGCGTTGATTTCCATCCCCAGGGATATCTGGTCGGATTCCCTTAAAGACCGCATCAATAGTGCGTATCATTACGGAGAGGCAAAAAAGAAAGACGGAGGATTGACGCTTTCCTCAATTATTATCGAAGATATTGTCGGTATACCGATTCATTATACTATGGTTATCGATTTTTCTCAGTTTGAAACACTCATTGACTATATCGGCGGCATTGATGTGGTCGTACCAACTGCATTTACCGATACTGAGTATCCGATTGCGGGAAAAGAAAATGATGAATGCGGCGGTGATTTGACGTACGCGTGCCGGTATCAAACAGTTGTTTTTGAAAAAGGTCTTCAGCATATGGATGGAAAACGGGCACTCATGTACGTAAGAAGCAGACATGCAGAAGGAGGGGGTGGGAATGACTTTGCCAGAGGGAGGCGTCAACAGGACGTGATCGTTGCCGTCAAGACGAAAATTCTTTCGCTTGCCCCCTGGTATCATCCGGACATGTCGCTTCATCTTTTTCAGTCTTTTGACAAAGCGACAAAGACAAATTTGACAGTCGGACAACTGTTGGCTCTTGGAAAACTTGGCACGGGAGTCAAGCCGGAAGACATTCAAAAAATATCCATTGAACCGTATCTTGTGGAGGCTCCGGTTGATAAATATGAGCGGTATGCCCTTGAACCGATAGAAGATTTTGAACAGATTCGCGCGTTTATAAAAGCCTCATTGGAAGGAAAGTGAAGCCCCAAGAGTTACCGGAGAAATACGACTCCTCCTGCGATCATTCCCACACCCACAAGGATAAGAATGATCGTGGGAAGTGAGCCACCCGGCTCCGGCATCGGTTCTGCTGTTATGGATGCTTCTTCCGGTGTTGGTTCGAGTGTTGCCGATGGTGTTGCATCTCCCAGAACCTGAGATCCGGATTTGAGAATAGTGAATGTCGTTGTGAGAGCAATTGCCTTTCCTTTGTCATCAACAGTCGTTATCGTTACACTTTGTTTTCCGTTTGAAAGCGGTTTGACGGGTGTGAATGACCAAAGTCCATTGGTCCCAACTGTCGTTTTTCCGCTTACCGGTTTTTTGATGCCCACGGTAACTGTAATGGTTTTTCCGGGTATTCCTGTTCCCTGGATAAGCGGACGATTCGATACTAAAGATGCATTTTGAACAGGTGCTGTGATCGCAACCCCGCCGATTTTGCCGGGGATTGAGGTGGGTGTTGGAGTCGGAGCAGAATTACCTAACACAGCTTCCCGGTTATTGGATGTCGCATCCGCAAGAGAATTTATTGATTTTCTTTTGGTTTGTTGGTTTCGGAAATCGTACGTACCTCCGATGGTCATATCTGGAACCGGAGCATCATTTTCCGTATCGGTTACGCTTTCCGTTTTTTCCGTATCATAATACACGGTAATCGTTTCTGTCGTGATACTACCTGCTGGTACAAAATGGGAAAGATCTTTTGTCCGTATAACGTTTAGAGGGATAATCCATGACCCTGATTGAGTAATCAATGTTGACATTAGTTGACTGCCTTCAAGCGTTATAACTACGAGACCTCCGCTTGCCGGTTTTCCGTCATACGTTTTTACCATGCCATAAGACGGTTCGAATCCTGAAGGAGTGGTATCGGAGATTGTTGGTCCTGTTTGGAAGGTGATTGGTTTATCTTTAGGGGGGTATCGCTTTCCGTTCGACAGGACGGTTATTTCGTACGTCGTATTCGGTTGTAAATTTTTCATAAGAACGCTATGTGTGGTATATGCATTCAACTTACCAGTCAAGTCCCGTTCATCCTTGGCAGTGGTAGGTGCTTGCGCTTTTGATATGAGTGTTACTAACCCTTTCGTTGGAGTTGTTGTCTGCCATATGATTTTACATGACGTGTCGCTGATATTAGTGATCATGAGATTTTTTGGCTCTTCTGAGGGGGATGCGTTCGTTTGAACAGACGTTGCTTTTTGTACGAGCAAACTTATGGCACCGATAACAAAAAAAAGGATAAATAAAGCCAGAAGTGTCGGGATTTTTTTAGGAAAAGACATACCAATGTTCGTTTTAATATTGTTTTCTACTATTTAATACATTTAGCGTATCAGTGTCAATGGTTGATGAGATAGGGGCGGACAATTGCTGTACCGAAGAGCTGACGGTTGAGGTTTTTGTCGTTTTAATAAGTTCAAACGCGATCCATAGAAAGACCGTAATGAAGGTAAAAACGGAAATAAGAAATAGATCCCGATCGTTATTTTGTTTCATAATATCCCAAAAGATTTATTGATACTTTTATCGTTGTCGGTTTTCCTGAATCAGATGCGGATAAATAAGTCGGTTTGATAGGAGTGAAATTCATTGACCGAATTGTTACGATTCTTCTTAAGGAAACCAATTCTTTGAGGAATGCAACAACGGATACGTACGATCCTGAAACACTGAAAACAAAAGGGAATTCTACTTGACGCGATTGATTTTTTGGACGGATCGATGCAGATAGGCTGGAGATGGGGATATTTGTCATTTGGAGCGATGAAAGGATAGCGTTTTTTTCTGTTGCCAAGGCATTTATTTGCCGGACGAGATCTAATGCTTCCGGGTTTTTTGGAATTGCGTGAGAAAGAAGCGGAAGAAGTGCTTTACTATTTTCATATACGGAATTTGCTTCTATAAGCGCATTTATTTTTTCGTCCATTTTTTTATCGATTTCCGTTTTGTCTTTTATCTCGCGTTGCAAATACAGTATGGTTCGAATCGTTGGCAGAATGGCATACCAGCCAAATACGGATAACACGAGAAAAAAGAAAATAACCGTAGAATAATTTTTCGTTTTCTTGCTTTGTATAAACGGAGTGATCGTCTGGGAATATTTTTTATACTGATTGATAAATGGCATGATCGGTTGTTCCATATACGTATTATTTATTTTTTTTGTTTCTCGGATGATTGTAGAATTTTTGCTGAGACAGTAAACTGTATACCTATTGGTTTTGTGACAACTTTTCCTATTTCAACGCCATTGAGTTTTTTTGTAACGGAAAAATTAGAAAGCAGCTTGGAGAAACTTTCCGACGAATTTGTGGTTATGTCTGCCGTCACTTTGTCTGTATCAATCGTTACCGATTCAAAATAGGAGCCTGTCGGAAGAAGCATTTGGAGAAGAAGAAGCGTGTCAACAGGAACGGATTGTTGAGCTATCAGCTGTTTGATCGTATTGATTTTTTCTTGTGCTTCCCGTATTTCTTTCTCAAGATCAGTATTCACCTCTAGAATTTCCTGTTTTTCCGTTATATTTTCTTTTAAGTCCGTTAGTTTCCTGTCCAGTCCAAATCGGGAAGCAAACGCGATAAGGACGATCAGTTCCGTCGTAATCATGATATAACGCCCATACGACGTAATCCAATTCATGATCCGATTCCATGGAGAATTGGCCGCAACATCCTGTTCAAGAAGATTGATTGAAACTTGATTGGCAGGCATACCAGGTAGTGAAGTTTCGATCTTTGCTTTTACGCTGTCGAAGCTTCAAACATACTCATTTTTTCTTTTGTTTGTTTAACCAGATAGTATATTGTTTTCAGCAAAGTATCAAAGCGTATCGAAACTCTACTACCTGGCATAGTTTCAGTATAAGAGTAGAGGAGATACGTGACAAGTGACACGTGACATGGTATTTCAAATTACTTTTTTAAAAGTTTAGAAAGTCGGGATTTGAGGCGATTTGCTTTGTTTTTGTGAATGAGGTGTGTTTTCACCGATTTATCCAACATTTGAAAAACCAGAGGTAGTGACTTTTGTGAGGGTTTTTTTCGGAACCGTTTTATGAGAGATCGCAGATGCTCACGTTTATTGGCATTATAGATCGATCGGATTTTGTCGTGGCGGAGTTTTTTTTCCGCTTGTTTGGTGACTGGCATACCGGGTAGTAGATGTTCGACCTTCCTTACGGAAGAAAAACGTCTCTCTCCTTTTTATCAACACTTTTTAACACACATTATTGTCGGGTAATGATACAAATGTTTTCACATGTGTCGAACATTCACTACCCGGCATACCAGGTAGTGAAGTTTCGACCTTTCCAGGTAGTGAAAGCTTTGCTTCTACTACCTGGTTTGCGTTTTACGCTGTCGAAGCTTCAATGTTCCTCATTCTTATACATTCTTTTTATATAACCAGATAGCATACAATTTTCAGCAAAGAACGAAAGCGTGTCGAAACTCTACCACCTGGCATGTTGGAAGTATAGCTGATTTGACTCTTTAAGGTCAAGCATAGCTTAATGTATACTTATGGGGAATGAAACGAATTTTTTTCTTTTTTTCTAAAAAACAAACATCCATCCGGTCTGCAGCAACGGTTCTGATGTCGATGGTGTTTATTTCCCGGGTGTTGGGACTTATCCGTGACAGGCTACTGGCTTCCCGGTTTGATCCGGAAATACTGGGTGTTTATTTTGCCGCGTTTCGAATTCCGAATCTCGTGTTTGAGCTTCTCGTTATGGGCACTCTGACCGCAGCATTTATCCCGGTATTTACTAAATATATTACTGATAATAAAGAAGATGATGCGTGGCACATATCATCAACACTCATTCATGCGTGCACGATTCTTTTTGCGCTTTTTTCAGTGCCTTTACTTGTCTATACCGATTGGGTTTGTCGGTTGATTGCTCCCGGATTTTCGCCTTCGCAAATTACCCAGATGATCGGTTTTACACGGTTTATGATCGTCTTTCAGGTATTTCCGCTTCTTATTGGAAATTTTTTTACCGGTATCCTTCAGTCGTATAATTTATTTATTGCTCCGGCTGCCGCTCCGATTATATACAATATCGGCATCATCATCTCGATCATAACGCTCACGCCTATTTTGGGAATATGGGCTCCTGTTGTAGGCGTTGGGATCGGAGCGGTACTTTTTATCTGTATTCAAATACCTTCTCTTATCGCCGTTGGGTACACCCACAAACCCGTCCTCGACATTTCCCATAAAGGCGTGAGGGAGGTGGGAAAGCTTATGGTTCCCCGTACTGTCGGCCTTGCTGTTTCGCAGGTTGATACAACAGTCGATTTAATTCTTTCTACTCTTTTGGGAGCCCGGATGGTGACGATATTTCAATTTGCTCAGCATTTACAGATGCTTCCAGTTGGGCTTTTTGGAACATCGGTTGCCCAAGCTGCATTCCCGATTCTTTCTCAAGCCTCGGCACGGGATGATAAGGAATTGTTTAAAAAAACTCTCGTTTCAGGAATCAATCAAATGCTTTTTTTCATCATGCCTATGTCGGTTTTCTTTATCGTATTTAGAATTCCGATCGTTCGGTTGGTGTTCGGCGCATCCCGATTTGATTGGCAAGCAACAGTATTGACGGGGATGACGCTATCGGCATTTAGCATTTCTCTTTTTGCGCAGTCCATTTCTTCTTTATTCACACGGGCGTTTTTTGCTCTTTATGACAGCAAGACACCGGTATTTATAGGTGTAATAACGATTTTACTCAATGCTTCGCTTAGTATTTTTTTCGTTTCCTATATGAAATACCCGGTGTGGTCATTGGGATTATCCACGTCGATTGCCAGTATTCTTAATACTCTTTTATTATACGTATTGCTTTCCCGGAAGCTTCAGTCTTTTGGTGTTGCTGATATCGGATCAAGCCCGGTGAAAATGACGATAGCCGCCCTCGTCATGGGTATAGCTCTCTATATCCCCTTAAAACTGCTTGATCAGTTGGTGTTTGATACGACCCGGATTTCCGGACTCATATTACTAACAGGAGTCAGCGGGTTCATCGGTATTTCCTGTTATCTGTTTATTGTGTGGGTACTAGGCGTGTCGGAGATTCAAGCATTCCTGCAGCTTCTTGATAAAGTGAGGCGACCAAAACAGGTTGTTCTTGAGCCTGCACAGGAAGTGGTCAACAACGGGGGACAGGACAGCACGAGCTGAATACTCCATCATTCATGTAATAAATTCGAGATAGTTTTTAGGTGTTATTGCAGAAAATACCGCTTCTTTATAAGTCTGTTTCCATTCTGACGGAGCAATAGTCCGCCGTTTTTCTGACCATTTACATTCATACCCATATAATTTATCGTTGCGTTCTTCGACAATATCAATTTCTTGTTGGCTATACGTTCGCCAAAAATACGCATTTGCATTAATAGAAGCGAATTGTCGATGTTTCAGCCTTTCTATAAAAATAAAATTTTCCCACAATTGCCCAATATCATTTCTTGAATCTAAATTGTGGTATTGTTGGATAATGCCGTTACGGATACCTGTATCAAAAAAATAATATTTAGCTTTGCTCGTTACTTCGCTTCTGAGATTTCTACTGTAACCGGTAAGACTTTTGATAACAAAAGCTTTTTCTAAGAGGTCTAAATATCGACCAACCGTTTTAACGTCTATATTGACAGTATTGGCAATTTCGTTGAGGGAAACCTGATTTCCGATTTGAAATGCAAGTAATTTGAGGATAGACAAGAGCGTTTTAGAACCTTTGACACTCTCGAGAGTTAATATGTCTTTGAGTAGATATGAGTTTACGAGATCTTCTAAAATAATAACTTTTTCTTTTTGTGAGATTGCGGTAATAACTTCCGGGTATGAACCATAGATCAGGTATTCGGACAGCTTTTCTTTAAGTTCAAAACGATTATGTTTTCCTTCTAATAGTTCCTGTTGAGCTATTGGATAGAGTGTCAGTGTGCGTTTACGTCCGGTGAGCGGTTCGCCAACTTGTCCGGATAACTCAAAAGAGGAAGAGCCGGTGGCAATAATTTTCAATTTTGGCACCTGATCAGCGAGAATTTTAAGTGCCATGCCAACGTTAGGAATATTTTGCGCCTCATCAATAACAAGAAGATCATAGTTTTCAGCATACGGCAGAATTTGTGAGAAATCTTGTGAACTCAGAGAATGTTGTGTCCGAATATTATCTCCTGAATCAAGTTTATATTTCCATTTCGTATGCTCTAGATATTGTTGGATCAGTGTCGTTTTGCCTACTCTTCGCGGACCGTAAATAACAAGCACTTTTCCCGGCTCAAGGTATTTCTCTAAATCTGCAAAATGCCTAGGGAGTAACATGAAGATAGGGTACTATAATTCCATAAATTTGTCAAATTTTATGGAGTTATAATCCTTAGATTACAAATGCAGCCTCTTTGAAGTACTCATTTAGCCACAAAAAAGTCGGCCTTGGCTATCCGCACAAATACCGACTTCTTCACTTTGAATAAGGTATTAGATTAACCATAAAAGTCAATGGCTAATTGGACCTATAAAACAATCTAAATCTAATCCTGTTACGGGGGTTATGGTTCGATAAGCTCACCATCATGAGTGAAATCGAAGGACAGGAAATCAGAGCCTATTTTAATCTGTTTTTGTTAATTCCACTATCACGATGCTTTGGGTAGACATGTAGAGTTTTTCCTCATACACGCCGTCAGGAATTGCTTTTTCTGATGAGGTATCGGTTCCAAAGAGAAAGTGCTCGCGCAAGGTATACGTCCCCGGGTCAAGATTGGTAAATTTGATGGGCACTGTCTCGACATGCGATCCGCTTCGGTCAAAGTTCACTAAAAAGAGTCGTATTTTTTTTTCAGTTTTCGATGCAAATCCGGTCACCCACGTCCCTTCGCCGGTCACCTGAAGCCTGTTTCCCACCATTTGATCAATGAACGAATAGACCCAGTAACGGGGCTTTGGTTTTTTTCCTGCATTTTGATGGGCTACCAACCCCCAGCCATTGGATTGTCCCGGACCGTCTTTGATCTCAAAAGAAAACAGGTATGATGGTCCTCCCGAAATCATCTGTCGGATAACAGCAGCAGTATACGCAGCTGCGTATGTTGAGTTGTAAAGAGAGCTTTTGTCTCCGGTAAATCCGAATTCGGTTATCAGCGTTGGTTTGAGCGTATGCCATGGGTAGGGAAGCATCCAGGTTATGAAATTTTCCTGATCTGTCGTGAACCTTTTCGGGTCAGCTAAGTATGAATGCCAGGAGAAAAAGTCAACGCGGTACCCGCTTGACGCCAGTGCCATGATCCAGTTTTTGTAAAGCCCTGTTGTTGCCGGACCTCCCAGATAAAACCAATTGGTGTTTGCCGCACGTTTGGCTCCTTCTGCGGCATATTGGTACAGTGTCAGATAATTTTTCTCGCCGGATAATTTCCATGAGCCAAAACTCCCAAGATCCGGTTCGTTCCAAACTTCATAGTAGACACCGCCTAAGTTTTTTTCACCTTTCCCGCTGTAGTGTTCAATCGTCCTTTGGACGACCGTCGCCCAATCGTTCCAGTCGTTCGGCCCATTGATGACAGCCCCTCCTTTAGCAATTGATGCGGGCATATAGGAAAGGGATAAAAGCGGTTTGGCTCCTGCTCCAAGTATAGTATTGACGGCAGCATCCAGCCGGGAAAAGTCAAACGACATGCCGCTTCCGCTTCCGCCAACGACATTGTAGTAATCATAGATGTGATCGATACGGATCATTTTTGGCTTTAAGGCTCTTGTTTCCGATAGGACAGGTCCTATCATATCCTCCGCTTCTTCGCCGCCCTGGGCAAACGCATGATAAAAGTCGGTTTTGATTGGTTCCAGGACAGCTTTGGCGTCAACGACGATATTAGCAGGCGTTCCTACCGCGCGGGTAATAAGAATAACTGATTGGTACATAGCAAAAAGGAGAAGCGGTAAAAAGAAAAGGATCGTAATAAAAGAAATAAGAGAGGTTATCTGCGGGTTGGTATTGCGTTCAAGGACATTCATATATGTTGTTTTGTCAACGAAAAAGTTCCAAGCACTACAAGGGTGCTTCCCACAAAAAGTAGGACCAGCGTTGTTTCTACTGACCCTGATTCAGGAAGCCCTTCGCCTGTGATGCCGGTTGTGTCCGCTCCACCAATAGCTTTCTCCACCGTAAACATGGAAGACGTTGTTTCTGTTGTTCCTGTGGTTGTGTTTTGTGCAGTGACGACTACTGTATGATCTCCTGATTCCAGAGAGGATGACGGAGTTGCTATCCAATTTCCGTTTTCATCGGCAATTACCACCAACGTTTGGGGTGTTGAATGGATAACAACCGTGACTGTTGAACCAGGGAGTGCTTTTCCTTTTATAACCGGAACTCCTCCAATACTTGCTTCTTTTTGTACAGACACGGTAAGAGCAGATGGTGTTCCGGGTTGAGAAAACAAAGATTCCGGTTGTTTGGATATTGGTGTAGATGTGGGCGTTGTGATGGATAGGGGGGTCGGCGTGGGAGTGGGAAGAGAACTGGTATCACCGCCAGTAATCGTGATTGATCCTGGTTGATTGGAAATGAGTACGTTCACTGTTTTTTCCCCGATGCCGGCCACAAACGTGTCAGATGCAAATTGGACAGCGACAGGAGTGAGGCTTCCACCTATGGCTTTAAGCCGTACAACCACTATTTCTCCCTGCCCTGTGATGGGTTTTGCAGTGCTTGCTGCAGCAACGGTAATCGTGGCAGTTCCGGATCCTACCGTGCCTTGCGTTAAAATCCGGGGTGCAAGCGTTCCATTGGTGATGCTGAGAGCTTCGAATTTTGTCTGATCAAATAAAAGCGATATTTTTGCCGATGCGACTTTATTTTCACCCGTGTTTATGAGAATTTGGCATACAACCGTTTCCCCGACCCGAACAGAAATTGTATTTGGTTGGATAGAAAGAGTTGTTGCCGGGGCTGCTTTACTGCGAAGCTCCTGTTGTTGACCGAAAAAAAATACAACAACCGGAACGGAAATAAAAATGATGATACCAGTGACAATAAGGAGAATTTTCTTCATTACTATTCATTATGAGAGAATTTCAAAGAGGTGACAATAGGGGGTTGACAAAAATTAGCACTCGATATATATTAGTGCTAAATTGGAGGAATCATGGATACAACACAAATTGCAAAAGATTTGACTCCCAGGCAAGTTGAAATACTCAAAGCGATTATCGAGGAATATATCACCACTGCGGAAGCAGTTGGTTCAGAGACGCTGGATAAGAAATACAACCTTGGAGTTTCTCCTGCAACCATCAGAAATGAAATGGTCAGACTTACAGAAATGAAACTTTTGAAACAACCTCATACCTCATCCGGAAGAGCGCCGACACCCGATGCGCTACGGTTTTACGTGGACGTCCTCATGAAACCGAGACATATGTCCCTCACTGAGGAAATGTCCGTAAAAGAGAAGATTTGGGATGTGAGGGCTGAGATGGATAAAGTCTTACGGGAAGCAACAAAAGCATTAGCATATAAAACAAAAGCACTGGCAATCACGACGACGGGAGACGGCGATCTTTACTACGCAGGGGTTGGAAATATTCTGGACATGCCGGAATTTTTCGATTATGAGCTGACTCACACACTCTTTGACACGATAGAGCAATTTGACTATTGGTGGAAATTACTTGAAGGACATGAAGATCAGTTCGTTATCCTTTTGGGAGATGAATTAGGAGGAAAGATGCTTTCTCAGTGCGGATATATCTACAATAAGTTTGAAACGCCGCACGTCAAAGGCGCCATCGGCGTCGTCGGACCATTCCGTCTGGACTATCCTGCAATTGTTCCGGTGGTTAGGTATATGGGCAATCTCATCAGTGAACTTGGGAGCAATTGGTAAAATTAGATGCTTAGATGCTTAGATGCTTAGATGCTTAGATGCTTAGATAAAATATGAAAAAACAGACACAAGAAGATACAGGTCAACATGTTCAAAAAAATGAATCTCCCATGGAAGATGCGCAAAAAACAGAAGGGGATGTTTGGAAAGAAAAATATTTCCGGGCTCTTGCTGATTATCAGAATTTACAGAAACAGACACAAGAAGAACACTATCAGGTGCGGATGTTTGCAGGACTTGTTGTCATAGAAAAATTGTTGCCGGTTGTGGATCTTTTGGAAAAAGCACAAGAGCATCTCAACGATCAGGGATTAGAACTTGCACTCAAAGAGTTATATTCATTTTTTCATTCCATCGGCGTTGAGAAGATAGAGGTGGTAGGAAAGTTGTTTGATCCGCATATAATGGAATGTAGTGAGGTTGTTGAACATATTAAAGACAATGAAGTCATTGAGGAAGTGAGAGCAGGATATACTATGCACGGAAAAGTAATTCGTGTTGCAAGGGTAAAAGTAGGAAAAAAAAGTATTGATTAGCCCTCCTGCGCTTGCTTCGTTTCGTGGTTTACATCCACGCAAACGAAGGGCGCTTCGGAAGGGTTCAAGAAATTCTAATCCAATTCTTCGAATTGGAAAGAATTTCTAGAAGGAGTCTTTATGTCTAAAATTATCGGCATTGATTTAGGAACAACCAATTCATGTGTTGCGGTTATGGAAGGGGGAGCGCCAAAAGTAATCCATTCACAGGAAGGCAGAAATGTCATCCCCTCTGTCGTTGATCCGGTGAAAAACATTGTTGGAGACGTTGCCAAAAGGCAGATGGTTATTCATCCGAAAGATACGGTATTTTCCGTCAAACGCCTCATGGGAAGAAAATTTTCCGATGTGAGCGTCCAGGCGGATAAAAAATGGCTTCCGTATGAAATTAAATCCGGGAAAAATGACATGGCAGTTGTTGAAGTTGCCCAAAAACAATTTACCCCTCAGGAAATTTCAGCCAAAATTTTAGGAAAAATAAAAGCAGATGCGGAGAAATATCTTGGAGGAAGCGTTACGCAGGCAGTCATCACCGTACCTGCGTATTTTGACGATTCACAGCGTCAGGCAACCAAACAGGCAGGAGAAATTGCGGGGCTTGAAGTTATGAGGATTCTTAATGAACCAACTGCCGCAGCGCTTGCGTACGGACTGGATAAAAAGAATGCTCATACAATCGCTGTGTATGATCTTGGCGGAGGAACGTTTGATATATCCATATTGGAATTAGGGGAAGGAGTCTACGAAGTAAAAGCAACCAACGGAGATACACACCTCGGTGGAGATGATTTTGATAAAAGAATCCTTGATTACATTGCAGATGAGTTTAAAAAAGAACACCAGGTGGATTTGAGGAAAGATCCGCAGGCTCTCCAAAGGATCCGGGATGCGGCAGAGAAAGCAAAAATCGAGCTTTCTTCGTCCATGGAAACGGAAGTAAATCTCCCCTTTGTCACGCAAGGGAAAGACGGACCTTTGCATTTGGTCATGAAAATTACCCGTGCAAAGCTTGAAGCGCTCATTGGAGATCTTATCACCAAAACCATTGAACCGGTGAAAAAGTGTTTGGCTGATGCAAAAGCAAAAACAACGGACATCAATGAAATTGTCATGGTTGGCGGTATGACGCGGATGCCCAAAGTCATCCAGACGGTGAAGGAATTTTTCGGAAAAGAACCGAATTGTTCGGTCAATCCCGATGAGGTTGTGGCAATTGGAGCAGCAGTACAAGCTGGGGTTTTGGCGGGAGATGTGAAAGACGTCGTCCTTCTGGATGTGACGCCTTTGACTTTGGGATTGGAGACGTTGGGAGCAGTATCAACACCGCTTATCTCAAGAAATACAACGGTTCCCACCAGTAAAACGGAAATTTTTTCAACTGCTGCCGACAACCAGACGTCGGTAGAAATTAATGTTCTCCAAGGGGAACGGCCTATGGCAGCGGACAATAAATCCTTAGGGAGGTTTATTCTTTCTGGCATTCCGCCATCACCCAGAGGAGTGCCTCAAATAGAGGTGACGTTTGATATTGACGCAAACGGGATTTTAAACGTGACAGCAAAAGACAAAGCAACCGGGAAAGTAAACACCATTAAGATTACCGGTTCCACGGGGCTTTCCAAAGACGAAGTGGAAAAGATGAGGAAAGAAGCAGAAGAGCACGCGGCAGATGACGCGGCAAAGAAAGAGAAAATTGAGGCCAAAAACAAAGCGGAAAACATGGTCTATGTTGCTGAAAAAACGCTCAAAGACATGGGGGACAAAGTCAAAGATGAGGATAAGAAAGCCATAGGAGAAAAAATAAAAGCGCTCAAAGACATTCTGGAAACCGGCAGTAAGGATGATTTGGAAGCAAAAACCAGCGAGCTTTCCGATGTCACCCAAAAAGTCGGCGCTTCCATGTATCAAGGGCAGGCTCAACAGCAAGAGCAAGGCCAGCAAGATAAAGAAGAGCAGAAACCAGAGGAAAATACGAAAAAAGACGGGAAGGTGGAAGAAGGACAGGTGGTGAGTTAAGCTGATGAGCACAAGATTAAGAAAACGAGATAAGCACATGATAAATAAGAAGAAAAATTCCCCATTAATTCGGGGAATTTTTCAATTACATTTTTATCACGTGCTCATCATGATATATAATCAGGTGCTCATCAAATTCTCATTCTTATGAGAATTTATACATATGGCAACCAAACGGGATTATTATGACATATTAGGTATCTCTAAATCAGCATCTGATGAGGAGATTAAGCGATCTTATCGGAAGTTGGCATTGCAGTGGCATCCGGATAGAAATAAAGCCGCAAATGCCAATGAAAAATTTAAAGAAATCAATGAAGCGTATGCAGTTTTGTCCAACAAAGACAAACGTGCTGCATATGACCAGTTTGGCCATAGTGCGTTTGCGCCGGGTGGCGGGATGGGTTCTGCAGGGCAGGGGCCTTTTGGAGGATTCAGACAACAAGGTCCATTTACCTATACGTATTCAACCGGTGGATTTGAAGGAGGCTCGCCGTTTGGAGATTTTATAGACCCCTTTGAGATTTTTGAGCAGTTTTTCGGAGGAACCGCATTTTCAGGGATGCGTGGGCGGGCTCGCCGGGAAGTATATGAAATTTCCATTTCCTTTGATGAAGCGATGAAAGGCGTCACCAAGGAGGTCATGTTGCCAAGGGGTCGCGCTGGTGAAGGATCTGAAAGACGGACAATCAAAATTCCAGTTGGCGTTGATACCGGATCGCGCATCCGGTTTGATGATTTTGACATCGTCATCGATGTTAAAAAAGACAGGAGGTTTCAACGGCAGGGCGATGATCTTATCAAAGAGCATGAGTTGTCTTATGCAAAAGCAGCGTTAGGAGGAGTTGAAGAAATTGAAACAATAGACGGTCCGATAAAAATCCACATCCAGCCGGGTACTCAGCCGGGCACCCTTATCCGGCTTCGGGGAAAAGGCGCACAGCACGTTCGGGCAGGCGGCAGAGGTGATCTTTACGTCAAAATCCAAATCCATATCCCCACACATCTCACCAGACGCCAAAAGGAACTCTTTACGGAGTTGGAACGGGGATAAAACCGCGTTTGACCTGTCGTAAATTCATGGTATAATATCCATAGTATTTTGTGTAAAAAAGGAAGAGGTGGGGTAACCCGCCTTTTTTGATAAAAAGGATAACCCGCCGCAATTTACTTTGCGCCTTTTCACTACTATTCGTAGACGGCGCAAAGAGCATTTGCTGGCGGGTATACAAACACTAAACTCTCCGCCAGTTGGCGGATCGTAAAGTGTTTCTAATATGCCGGCAACAATCAGAAGTGAATTTTCATTAGCATTAAATCAGGTCGCCACAGAACGAGGGATTGATCCCTCAGTGGTTTTGGAAACGATCAAAGCTGCCATATTGGCAGCATTTCGGAAAGATTATGGTACGGAAGATCTTGAGCTTCTTATTGTTGAGCTTAATCCCGACAACGGAGAGGCAAAAATCCTCAAAGAAGGCAAAGACGTGACCCCCCCGGGATTTGGGAGAATAGCCGCACAAACCGCAAAACAAGTGATCCTCCAAAGAATCAGGGAAGCGGAAAAACAGGCGGTTCTTTCTGATTTTCAGACAAAAATCGGATCTATCGTACAGGGCATGGTTTTACGGTTTGACGGGGCAAATGTGATTGTTGATATCGGGAGAACCCAAGCGATTATGCCTCCAAGTGAGCAAAATTCGGCGGAACGATATCACCTCAACCAGCGGCTCACATTTTATGTTGAAGGAATTCGGGAAACGATGAGAGGCAGTGAAATTATTGTATCCCGAAGTCATAAAGGATTGGTTGAGGGACTATTTAAACGCGAAGTTCCGGAGGTCGCCCAAGGCGCCGTGGAACTCAGAACTGTCGCCAGGGAAGCAGGGATGAGGACAAAAATTGCAGTGTTTTCCAGTCAATCCGGCGTTGATCCTGTCGGATCATGCGTCGGACAAAAAGGCGTACGCGTGCAGGCAGTAATAAATGAGCTCGGGAATAATGAAAAAGTCGACATCATCCAGTGGAGTGAGGACTTTAAACAGTTTATCGCATCAGCCCTTGCTCCGGCAAAAGATATTGAGGTTGTCCTTTTTGAGGATAAAAAGGTAGCCGAAGTGTATGTCCCTGAGGATCAACTTTCGTTGGCAATCGGGAGAGAGGGAGGGAATGTTCGTCTGGCGGCAAAGTTAACCGGTTGGAAAATCGATGTAAAGAAAAAATCTTCTCCTTCCGATTCGGATGATACGGAGGACAAATCGAAGGGTGAAGAACGTGGGCAGATCAAAGAAGAAAAAAAACCAGAAGAAGAGAAAGTAGAATCAATTCAAACGCCGGAAATTGATACAGGCAAAACAGAATAATCTTTTCATGCTGTATGCCGGGTAGTGAATATTTGATACATAGGAAGACATGTATATCATTACCCAACAATGATTAGTGTTAAAAAAATATTGATAATAAGGAGAAAAAAGTTTTCCTTCCGTAAGGAATATCAAACATCTACTACCCAGTATGAGAGGAAGGTCGCGAACAGCACACATCTATGAGCAACAAAAAAGGACAGATCAGTTCTTCAGACAGACCCCCGATAGTGGCGGTTCTGGGCCACGTTGACCACGGAAAAACAACACTTCTTGATTTCATCCGCAAAACCAATGTAGCAGCATCAGAGCACGGTGGGATCACCCAGCATATCGGAGCGTATCAGATAACGGTTCATCCGTCATCCCTCGATAAAACTCGGGATGATCGCACGATTACTTTTATCGATACACCAGGTCATGAGGCGTTTATGAAGATGCGCGCAAGAGGCGCTTCGGTTGCTGACATCGCAGTTTTAGTCGTTGCAGCAGATGATGGTGTCAAACCCCAGACCAAAGAATCGATCAGGATTATCAAAGAAGCTTCAATTCCCATGATTGTGGCGGTCAATAAAATAGATCTGCCTTCCGCAAATGTTGAAAAAATCAAACAGGATCTCGCGCGCTTGGAAGTGCAGGTTGAAGGATTCGGTGGTGAAGTGCCTATAGTTCTCCTGTCGGCAAAAACCGGAAAAGGCGTTGATGAGCTTCTGGAAAAAATTATTGTTCTTGCCAAGGCCTTAAAACTTCCCAATAATCCGAAAAATCCCGTTGAAGCAGTCGTTATAGAAACGCATGTGGACAAAGGGAAAGGAATGGTTGCATCTGTTCTTGTGAAAGAAGGGACAATAAGGACTGGAATGGCGCTGTTTGAAGATGAGCAACAGGTTGGGAGTGTGAGAGCTTTGTTTGATGAGCACGGTATAGCTTTGAAAGAGGCACCTCCGGGGGTACCCGTTGAAGTGTTGGGATTTACGTCTCTTCCCCAAATTGGGAGCATCCTTCGTGATGTTCAGTTTCAGAAAAAGACTAAAGAAGCGCGGGAAGAAGTGAAAAATCAAATCGACGCTTTCGATTTTCTTTCATATGAACCACAGGAAAAGTCTTTAAAAATCATTATCAAAGCCGACACAGCCGGATCGTTGGAGGCAATTATTGCATCTTTAGGGAAAGGCGCTGTGATTGTGAAAAGCGGGGTTGGGCCAGTGAATGAAGCGGATATTTTACTGGCAAAATCTACCGGTTCTTTTATTATCGGATTTAATACGAAATCAAAACATGAGGTGATAAAGCTTGCTGAGACGGAAGGAGTGATTGTACGCAATTATACGATTATTTATGAACTTTTGGATGAACTGACAGAAGCGCTATCAGGTATACAGGAAGTATTGACCAGGGAGCGGGAGCTTGGAAAAGGGACGATTATCGCTGAATTTCCCTATGACGGCAAACGGATTGCCGGCGTGAAAGTGACTGAAGGGAGGCTTGCAAAAGGGGATCAGGTGAAGGTGATGCGAGGGGATGTGGATGTCGGACGGGCACGGATCAAATCACTGCGCAAAGGCAAAGAGGAAGCAACGAAGATTGAGGCGGGAGGGGAGTGCGGTATCCTTTTTGACAGTAAAGTTGATTTTGAGCTTCAAGATGCTATAATTGCGTTTGTGAGAAGCTAAAGAAGAAAAAAAAGCCTTTATGGAAGTCCAAACGACCCTAACTAAGATAAAAGAGCAGGTAGAAAAAGCCAAAAGCATCGTCATCGTGATCCACAAAGATCCCTCCATGGACACTCTGGGCAGTTCCCTTTCTCTCTACCTTGGATTATTGGGTTTAGGGAAGACTGCTTTCGTCGTTTGTCCGGATCCAGTTACTGTTGAGTTTGCTAATTTTGTCGGAGCAGATAAGCTTGAAACGAAGATGGGTGGAAAAAGGAATTTCGTCATTTCCCTTGACTACCAGGAAGGGTCGATAGAAAAAGTCAGCTACAACATTGAGGGGAACAAATTTAACCTCGTTATTGAGCCTCGTCCCGGGTTTGAAGAGTTTTCAAAAGATAAAGTCCATTATACCCACGCTGGAGAAGGAGCTGATCTTATCATCACAATTGGTATCCAGAAACTTGAAGAGTTGGGATCTGTCTATGAAGAAAACAAAGAATTGTTTAGGGAAAAACCCATTGTTAATATAGATTGCCACAAAGATAATACTCTCTATGGGGTGGTCAACTGCATTGACGCGAACATTTCTTCATTGACTGAGCTTATTGCCGTCGTCATGTCATTTATCGGCGTTAAGTTAACTGAGGATATCGCGACGAATCTTTTCAATGCGATCATTGAGTCAACCGATCATTTTCAGAACGAGTTAGTTAATGCCCGAACGTTTGAAGTTGCATCTGTCTGCATGAAAGCAGGGGCAAAGCGGTTTCCAAAAATAAAACCACAACCTGAATCCATCCCTGTCCTTCTTCAAGTTGATCAGTCGGAAAAACAACTAAAGCAAGGTGTGGTACAAGAAGATCAAACCGGGGAGTCAAAGACGGAAGACTGGTTAAAACCAAAAATTTTCAAAAATCCTAATACAAATATTTAAACGGTATATTGACAGAGGTGTATAATTTAGAGAACAATAAGATGTATGGATGCACAAACGTCCGAACATGATTCACTTACGTATAAAGAGACTCCTCTCATAGAACCGATTAAGGAGAATGAACCGAAAAGGAATGTCTCCTCAATTGTCACGGCGATCATCTTTTTTATTCTCCTTTTCATTGTCGGATTTTGGCTTTCCGGGGTTGTGAGAAAATATACCGGGAATTTTTTTGGTGGAAATAAAGAAGTGATAAGTACTCCTACGCCAACACCCAAAGAAAAAGAACCGGTTTTCATCCCGACAACGGCAGGAGATAAATACGCAATCTGGAAAACCTACCAAGTGCTGAGCGGCCGTACCAGAGCGGCATACGAAGGAATTTCCTACAAACTTCCTCCTGAAGTTCTTTCCCCAATTTGTGACGGATCCTCATGCGGGTCGCAGGGGACGTACCTCTCAGGTGGGACGAGATTTACTATTGCTCTTCGGGGTGTGGGGCAGGTCTTGCCGGATTATCGTGGGAGAATCATCAGTGATCTTTACGGAAAACCATTAACGGTTGTTGACATACTGATTGCCGGTCAAAACGGAACGGAATTTACCGGTTCATTTACAGGAACAACAGTCGGAGGGTACGTATTTACCCAGATGCACGGATATATGATTCCCATTACCGATACGGTTTCTTTAGAAATCAATCATTTTTCCCCAAGCGGCATCACCACGGATTTTGCCAAGGATGATGCGCTGTTTGACCAGATTATGGAAACATTGGTTGTTCCGACCAGTTCGCTAGAAAAAGGAGGAGTCAGTTCCCCATCCGCAACTCCTATTGTTGGAGAATAAATCACTTTGGCCAGTAAGAAATAATGATAGGTGTATCGAATTTTTTTGGGATTTTGCTCCAGATTTCCTCAGTGATAAACGGCATGAACGGATGAAGAAGTGTGACAATTGTCGAGAGAACAACAAGCAGGGTTTGAAGCACTTCTTTATCTCCTTGTTTTATGCGTTCCTTCGATAACTCGATATATTGATCAGCGAATCGATGCCATGAAAATTCATAGAGTTCTTGTGCTGCATCAGAAAAGCGGTAATGATCTATGTGTTTTGTGACGGATTTTATAAGCTGATGAAGCTCGTTTATTATTGTCATGTCTTCTTTGTTGGTTTGGATTTTTGGATATTCAATATTATTTGAAAATTGGAAATTGGAATTTGAAGATTCCAGATTCATTAAAATGAATCTGGTGATATTCCAGAGTTTATTTGCAAAATTGCGCATTCCGATGACTTTTTCTTCAGAAAGGCTTATGTCGCTTCCCGGTGCTACCCCGTACACAAGAGCCATCCGGAGTGCATCTGCGCCGTATTTATCAACCAGATCAATGGGATTCATCACATTGTTTTTGCTTTTGCTCATTTTGGCTCCGTGCTTATCAACCACTCTTGCGTGGAGATGGATGATTTTAAACGGAACGTCACCGGTTAGGTAAAGGCCAAGCATCATCATCCTGGCGACCCAGAAAAAGAGGATGTCCCAGAGCGTATCAAGAACCGATGTGGGGTAAAAATAATCGAAATCAGTTCCTGTCTTTTTTGCTTTCAAATTTGAAATTTGAAATTTGAAATTTGAAATTTCACCTTGCGATAGCAAGGTGGTAATCGGCCATTGCCCCGAAAGAAACCAGGTATCGAACGTATCGGTTTCCTGGATTAGATGAGATCCATGACAAGTTGGACAGATTTTATCCAATGAATATGTTGAGGAAAGCGGAGCAGTAAGTAACTGTATGCCCTTTTTGATTAATTCAAATGAATAATTTTTTCCGATTTCTTTATACGTTCCGGATACCTTTTGACCTTTCTCATTAAGGAACGTAAGAGTGATTGCGGGATTGCAGTCTAAGCAGTACCATACAGGGATTCTAGGGCCCCAGACGATTTGACGGCTTATGTTCCAATCCTCAATATTCTCCATCCAGTCAAAGTACATTTTTTCAAATCGTTTGAGGGGTACGATTTTTGTTTTTCCTGTTTTTACCGCTTTGATGGCGGGTTGGGCAAGCGGCTTGGTTTTGACGTACCATTGGGGCATGAGCATAGGTTCAATGACCGTGTTACACCGGTAACATGTATGAACTGTGTGCATGAGCTTCTCTTCTTTGAGAAGTATTCCTTTGTGTTTCAGATCTTCAAGAACAGCTTTTCTCCCTGAAAAAACAGTGAGCCCTTGGTATTTTTCTGGGACATTGATGAGTCTTCCGTTTTTATCAATGCACGTGATCATAGGAAGATTATTTTTGCGGCCGATCTCATAGTCAGTGAAATCGTGAGCAGGAGTTACTTTGAGTGCTCCTGTGCCAAAATCTTTTTCTATAAGGTCACTTGTAATAATTGGGATGGATTTTTCAATAAGCGGAATAACAGCTTCTTTCCCGATGAGATGTTGATAGCGTTTATCCTTCGGATGTACTGCAACAGCAACGTCTGCAAATATCGTTTCAGGTCTGGTTGTTGCTATCTTAAGCGTGCCGTAATCAAGAATATAGAGCGTATCTTCTTTTTCCTCATGCTGTATCTCAAGATCGGAAAATGCAGTTCCGCATTTTGTACAGTAATTGACCAGCCGTTCAGCACGATAAACGAGATTGTCATTATGAAGTTTTTTAAACGTTTCAAGAACGATTGCGACGATGTCAGGTTCTAAACTGTAGTGGTACCGGCTCCAGTCAAGGGAAAATCCGAGACGCTTCATCTGATCGCGGTTAATATGTTTATTTTTTTCAACAAACTCTTCGATCATGTGATAAAGTGTTTTTCGGTCAAAATCAAACCGGCTTTTTCCTTCTTTTGCGAGTTTTCTCTCAAACACGTACTGGGTTTCAATGCCGGCATGATCTCCGCCGGGAAGCCAGAGGGTCGGATCGCCTTTCATCCGGTGATACCGGATCATGATGTCTTCGATTGTAAAAAGAGCATGACCCATGTGCATGGGATCATTGGCATTAGGGAGGGGGAGAATGATAGAAAATGGTTTCTTTTTTTTATCTATTTTCGGAGTGAAATATCCGCCTTCTTCCCACATCTGGTAGATTTTTCCTTCAACAGTTTTTGGGTCGTAGACTTTATCCATATCTTGTATTGTAGAGGAAAAGCCTACGGGGAACAAGACAAATGGTTGATACTGTGGTTAATATTCAGTTATATAAATAACGTGAGGATCTGCTCGTTTTTCAAATTGTGGATCATCTTGAAGATTTTCTCCTGTCACAAAACCTTGAGTGTGTGGGTTTAGTCCATTTACCAGAGTGTGTATGAATTGAGTTAACTCTTCGGAATTTTCTGTTTGTGGCAGTTCTACAATTTCAATAATTGTACGAACACCACTTTCAGTTGCAAATAAACCATCTTCAGCATACACAATATGTCCAGTATTTTTATCTAATAATGCCGTAGTATATGGAAGTGGATCGCCGACGCGCAGTTTTCGTTCTTTTGGCATTAAAGTTCTCCCAACTTCATATTTTCCAACTTCTGGCCTTTGATGATTTCCAAATATTTCTCCGTGGTTGACGTTCTTTTATGACCGACCAGTTTGGAAAGCACCTGGACGGACGTACCCGCCATGAGGTGATGGGCGATAAACGTATGGCGAAGATCATTCACCTTAGCTCCTTCAATGCCGGCAATCCTAAAGTACCGGTCAATGGCTGTACGGATATTTCTGATCAAAAGCTGGTTTCCTGTTTTGGTAAGAAAAAGCGCGGTACTTTTCCCGTTGTCTTTGCGCTCTTTCAAATAATTTGCGATCGCTTCTTTTGCCGCTTTATTCAAAGGAACGGTCCGTTCATTATGACCTTCCTCGGGCTTGATAAAAAGCTCGGATTCTTTGACGTCTTCCAGGGAAAGATTTGCTAACTCGCCGATTCTAACCCCGGTTTGCAAAAACAACTCGACAATTGCGTACATCCTGTGATCTGACCGACAGGCATCTCGAAGCGCCCGGTACTCAAGTTTTGAAAGAATACGCGGGGGCTTGGATTCAAATTTCGGATGGTCCAGTTTTTCAGCCGGATTTTCTGAAAGAAATGTTTCTCCCTTAAGGTAGCGGAAAAACGTCTTCATAGAATTGATTTTTCGGGAAATCGATTTTGGGGTATAGTTGTCGCTTTTCAGTTTTTTCAAAAACGCATCCAAATGATCCTTTGTGATCGTTGAGATTGTTTCCACACCTCCATGACGGACAAACTGGAGCATTTGGTCAATGTCTTTCCCGTATGCTACGATGGTAGCGCGGGCTCTTTTTTTTGCAGTAAGATGGTCAATAAATTGCTGTTTTGCTTGGGTTGTATCCAATGCCATACTGTTGTTTTGTGCGACAGGATTGGCCTATTCTGGCCGTCTGGAAGCAGGAGAATACCCTATAATATATCATAGAACTATAATTGATGCAAGGGGAGAATTCATCATATGAGTGGAAAAATCCGCTGGATCGTTATTTTTGTCAGTCTGTTTATGATCATAAGCCTTTCCCGATCAATTGTGGACCTGTTGGAGAAGCGCGTTATTGTAAAACAAGAACAGGAACGTCTGAGCGTGCTATCAAAAAAACATGAAGAACTGACAAAAAAATTTGAAATGGTCCAAACGCCGGCGTTTATTGAAAAAGAGGCCAGGGAACGTTTAGGGATGGCTAAAGAGGGAGAAACGGTCATTATCATGGGTGAGTCCCGAGCGGAGTCGAGGGACGATTCGTCATTCCCTCAGGCTGAAGGGAAAGCACTCAATGACGTTTCCAGACAAGAGCCCAACTGGAAGCGGTGGTGGCAGGTGTTCTTTTAGAACACGATGAGCGCGAGATGAAAAACAGATGAGCGCAAGAGAAGTGTGCCAGCGACAGGATTCGGACCTGTGACCACTGCCTTATGAAGACATTGCTCTACCACTGAGCTACGCTGGCGAAAAAAAGAGATAGTGGTATTGTAACAAAATCGTGTGTTTTTTGTAATAATAGCAATATGAAGTGTATTCTCATCAAAGAGTTGCCGGCAGAAAAGACCCATGCGGGGGTTATTTATCCTGAGCTTGTCGAAGGACAGGAAATCAGAACCTACTTCTTACAAAGCACTAACGCGTTGGCCTAAACGGGCTCATAAGCATATTACCAACTGTTTCCAGAACGGGCAAAACGGCAAGAATGAATCCGATAATAAATACCACTCTTGCTTACTTCTTTTTTGTAAGCATGGCGTAAGCTCCCCAAAGGCCTGCAATCCCGACAAATATGTAAACAACCTTAACTAACATTGGCCAGCTGCCCAATAGGCTTCCAATTAAGTCAAAATTCATGACACCCATTAGTCCCACCTCTATAGCTCCAAGTACAACTAACCATTTGGAAACTGTCTTTAATTTCATTTTTCTCACCTTCTCTCTATATTAACATTAGCACATTTTGTTTTAGTGCGACAAGGTTTGTCTCAAAGCCTCCAAGCCTGGAAGCGTTCCTCTCGTGAGAAATTCAAGCATTGCTCCCCCGCCAACCGAAATCCAATCAAATCCTTCGACTTCGCTCAGGACCATTCCACGCAAGTGCTCGCCATGAGTAATCCCCGCCAAAGATGGAGCGTATTACAGGGAATCAGGGCTTATTTTTCCCAATATTTTAACAATGATACAATGAAGTATATATGGGGTATAAAGGATTAAGCGAAAAGCAGGTTTTTGAATTAAGGAAGAAATTTGGTGAAAATATCATCCCCTTAAAAGAGAAAATAAGCTGGCTTTCTATTTTATTCTCTCAATTAAAAAGTCCGTTAATTTACATTTTAATACTCGTCGGTTTGATTTCTCTTGTTTTTAAGGAATATTTCGATGCCGGTTTAATCGGTGTTGTCATCACCGTTAATGTTCTGATGGGATTTTTTCAGGAATATAGTGCTAAAAATACATTAACAGCCCTAAAGAATGTTTTGAAACCTGAGGCTATAGTTATCAGAGACGGTCAAAGGAAAAAAATAGAAGCAAAAGAATTAGTGCCCGGCGATTTGGTTGTCTTAGGTTCCGGAGATAAAGTCCCAGCTGACGGAAAACTCATCGGAGGAGTCGGAATACTCGCCAGTGAGGCAATTTTGACCGGAGAGGAAGAAGCGGTGGTGAAAAATACAAACGAAAAAAGCAATCTCGTGTACATGGGAACAATCGTCCTTTCGGGAAGCGGAATCATGGAGGTAACAAAGGTCGGCGTAGAATCTGAGATCGGCAAAATCGGAAAAGGTATCGCGGAAATGCAGGAAGAAAAGACACCGCTCCAGGTAAAACTGGAGATTTTCGCCAAGCAGTTATCCATGGCAGTGTTAGGCATCTGCGTATGCATCTTTATCTTCGGGGTTTTTAGGGGGGAAGATCCTGTGGCAATGTTTCGTATGGCGGTGATTTTATCAATCGCTGCAATACCTGAAGGACTGCCTATCGCAATCACCATGATTTTGGCCTTGGGCATGCGAAAAATTCTTAAGAAAAATGGCCTGGTAAAAACCCTTCTTTCCATTGAGACGTTAGGCTCAACCTCGGTTATCTGCACCGATAAAACCGGGACACTGACTGAGGGAAAAATGAAAGTTGTAAAAACAAATTTTTCCGATAAGGATAAGACGCTAATTGCCTTAACGGTAAATAACGAGCAAAGAAGCAGTTTAGAGGTCGCCCTTTGGGAGTATGTAAAAAATGAAATACAGGCAGATCCGCAGGAAATCTTTGACCAAACCGAAAGAATATATCAAGAACCATTTGACAGCGGAAAAAAATATTCGATGACAATCAACAGGGTACAGGGTAAGGAGAACGCCTTTTTGATGGGAGCTCCTGAGGTCGTCCTTTCTTTTTGCCGGATTTCACAAAGTGATAAAAAAAACATTTTAGAGGAGTGTGAAAAGTGGGCAGAAGAGGGATTACGGATACTCGGGGTATCTTTTAAGGAGGATGGAGCTTTGAGAGAAACAAAAGAGTTTTCCTGGCTGGGTTTGATCGGTATTGCCGATCCGGTACGAAAAGAGGTAAAAGAGGCGGTAATAACTGCTCAAAAAGCCGGCATTGCCATCAAAATCGTTACCGGCGACTACCGGAAAACCGCCGAACGGGTTGCCGCTGTCCTTGGATTTACGCTGGAGCCAAAAAATATTATGGAAGGCGAAGAGCTGGAAGCGATTAGTGAAAATGCATTAAAAGAAAAAATTGACCATATACTTTTGTTTACGAGAGTTACGCCGCAACATAAGTTAAAAATTGTCAAAGTTCTTCAGGAAAAAGGAGAAATCGTGGCAATGACTGGTGATGGGGTAAATGATGCACCCGCATTGAAAAAAGCCAATATCGGCGTTGCTGTCGGTAATGCTTCCGATGTAGCAAAAGAAGCTTCGGATTTAATTCTCTTAGATAGCAACTTTACAACAATCATAGATGTTATTAAAGAAGGTCGGTTAGTTTTTACCAATATAAAGAAAACTGTTGGTTATGTTCTATCCAACTCATTTGCGGAAATCGTCTTAATATTTGGGGCTATCATTATGGGTTATCCCCCTCCTTTATTGGTTGTTCAGATACTATGGGTACACCTTATTTGTGATGGACCCATAGACCTGTCTTTGGCTTTTGAGCCAAAAGAACACTCTCTCATGCTTATTTCACCGCAGGAGATTCAAAAAGAAGGAATCCTCACAGGAGAAACAAAGTCGTTGATATTCATCGTTAGCATAACTGCAGGCATTTTATCGCTATTATTATTCTGGAGTTTTGGTCTTTATGGTGGGAATATACATCTAGGGAGAACTGTAGCGTTTGCGACCATTGCCATCGTCAGCTTGGTGTATGTCTTCTCGTATAAAAATCTGAAAAAGTCGATTATAACGACAGAAAAATTCTCCCGAAACATATTTATGTTTTTGGCGGTTTTTTTGGGATTGGCGCTTGTATTTCTGGCCGTATACATACCGTTTCTGAATACCGTCTTAGGAACTGTTCCTTTGAAACCATTACATTGGGTATTAATTGTCAGCGTCGCATTTTTTACTATGTTGGTGGTTGAATTGGTTAAATTTTTTTCTAATAACACTAAAACATCTCACTTAGTAATAAAATAGCCCGTATTGACGGGCTAAAAAACCTTAGTTGCGGGGGTTATGGTTCGACAGGCTCACCATCCTGAGCTAGCCGAAGGACAGGAAATCAGAACGTATTTTTTATTCCTTCTATCCACCCATGGATTTTTCGAAGCAAATCTACTATAATCACCTTTGTACATTAACGTACCGCGGGGTAGTGTAAAGCAGCACAGAAGGCTCAAAATGGGCTCGTCAATAAGTAATTATTGAATGAGAATTTGGCTATATCGGTGAAACCCTTCGACAAGCTCAGGGCAATACCGAGGCAATCCCTGTACCAGACGGTACAGGGCGAGTCCGTAGAGACTATACGCCAGACCCCTCTTTTTACGTAAAAAGAGGGAGATGATATAGTCCGACACTCTCAGTAATGGGAGACACAGATGCATAATCTTCTAGACCAGGTGCGATTCCTGGCCCCGCAACAGAACAATAAGATTTAGCTTATGCGAGTTTCTTACTGTATTTTTTGAGCCACGAGATTAACTTTTTGCTAATGCTTTAATTATTTCCTTATCTTCTTCTACCATTTGATTGAGCCACCTATTAAATTCCGGAATCACTCCGGAATATTTGTTTTTAGGAGTAAGGTTGTGAGGTGGTTTTGCCCCTTTTTTCTTGACTGATTTTTTCATACTCTGAATAAGAGTATATCACCAACGTAAGCAATTTAAGATATTATTTGCTATCTTGTGCTATAATACGTCTACAATTTGTAGAAAGCGATGAGGGGAGATGGATGGACTCCCTTAGCTGACCCTAATCAGGTACGGAGCCAAAACCGTAGAAAGATGAGGAACGAGTGTCGCGAGAAGTGGAGCTCGTCAAAATGAGGTTATCCTCAATTGATGTGCTTCCTTAATCAGGAAGCTTTTTTGTAGGATAACAAGCTCTCCTTTGAAGGAGGGTGAACAAGGTGGCACCGCCCTTTTGTAAGAGCCCTTGTAAGTTTCTCAGATGAGTTTGATCTAATGATTTAAATCCTTAGATCAGATGTAAATCTGGGGGATTTGCAAGGGCTCTCGTCGTATAGGCGGATAGTTCAGTTGGTAGAACGCCTGTCTCCAAAACAGGAAATCGCTGGTTCGAATCCAGCTCCGCCTGCATTAGAATTCGTTAACAAACGGAGTGAGTTTACGAATTCTTATGTCCTCCGTAGTTTTAACGAAGGAGGACAAGATATTTTTAGAAAATACATATGAAAAATATAATTCAAAATAATTGGTGGAATAGCCGTTATCGATGGCGGAAGTAATGGTGTGGCTTGCATTAAACAAATTTTATTTTAAGGAGAATCTATATGAAAACAAAAAACAAACAATCAATCGAAGTGCCGACGCACTTTGTCAATATCAATTATTACCTGAAGAAATATTTGGGAAAATTGCCGGATCCGCCGCTTCATCCTGCGACCAAAACGCCGGTGAAACCGGAAGACCTGATGGGAATTTTTCCCAAAGAACTCATTCGTCAGGAAATGTCGCTTGAGGAAAAAATTAAAATTCCTGATGAGGTGCGGGAACTATATATGACGTTTCGTCCGACACCGCTTTTACGGGCGAAACAGTTGGAAAAAATGCTCCAAACGCCTGCTCATATTTATTTCAAATATGAGGGTGCAACATTGTCCGGAAGCCATAAGATCAATACGGCACTTGCACAGGCGTATTACAACAAAAAGGAAGGAGTGGAACGCCTGACAACTGAAACAGGTGCGGGACAATGGGGGTCTGCGCTTGCCATCGCATGCAATTTTTTCGGTTTGGAATGTCTTGTCTTTATGGTTCGGGTTTCGTATGACCAAAAACCATATAGAAAAACGATTATGCACCTTTTTGGCGCAGATGTGATTGCAAGCCCGTCAAAAACAACGAAATTTGGTAAATCGATTCTTGCAAAAAATCCGGATCATCCGGGAAGTCTGGGAATTGCGATTGCCGAGGCATTGGAAGTGATCGGGCCGGATGGCAAAACGCATTATGCGCTGGGCAGCGTTCTTAACCACGTACTCCTTCACCAGACAATAGTCGGACAGGAGGTTGAAAAACAGATGGAGCAAATCGGGGAATATCCGGATCTCCTCATCGGGTGTGTGGGAGGCGGAAGCAATGCGTTTGGATTCATGGCACCGTTTCTTATTGACACAATAAGCGGTAAAAAGCCAAAGACGCGGTTTTTGTTAGTTGAATCAACAGCCAGTCCGAAGATGACCAAAGGGGAGTATAAGTATGATTTTGGGGATGCAGGGAGACAAACACCGCTTTTGAAAATGCAGACCCTTGGTCCGTCGTTTATACCGGCGCCGATCCATGCCGGAGGTTTGAGGTATCACGGCAATGCGCCGATCCTGTCTTTTTTAAATGAAGAGGGGATCACGGAAGCGCGTGCGTATGAACAGAAAGAAATTTTTGAAGCTGCCGCTCTTTTTGCCAGAGCGGAGGGGATTATCGCAGCACCCGAAAGCGCACACGCGGTCAAAGCTGTCATTGACGAAGCAATTCTTTGTAAAGAAGAAGGGAGGAAAAAGGTGATAGTGTTTAACTGTTCCGGCCATGGACTTTTAGATTTGGGAGGATATGAGAAATTTTTGGAAGGAAAATTATGAATAATAAATGATATGATAAAGGAGGCTTTATGAAACGCATACTATCAGGTATCAATCCGAGCGGAAATGCAAGTTTGCATATCGGAAACTATTTAGGAGCTGTAAAGCAGTTCAAAGAAATGTCCCATTCGGCATCCTTCGACTATGCTCAGGACAAGCGCTCAGGGCAAGCTAACGAACTGTTTCTTTTTGTGGCAGATTTGCATGCTCTTACAACGGTTCAAAATAAAGAGCAATTGGAGAAAAACATCGAAACATTAGTTCTGAATGAATTGGCTTTATTAGGAGATCTTACAAACATCACTTTTTTCCGCCAGTCTGATGTACCGGAACACAGCGAGCTTGCAGTAATCCTTGGTAACTACGCACCATTGGGACTCATAAAGCGCGCGCACGCGTACAAGGACAAACTCCAAAAGGAAATTCCTGAAGAAGAGGTCAATATGGGGCTTTTTTGCTACCCAATCCTCATGGCAGCTGATATTCTTCTTTACAAACCTGATCTGGTACCGGTTGGGAAAGACCAAAAACAGCATGTAGAGATCACGAGGGATATTGCAGAGAGATTCAATAGGACATATAAGGTTGATTTATTTAAACTTCCAGATCCGTATATTCCGGAGACTGTGGCAACCATTCTTGGGACCGACGGAAAACGGAAAATGAGTAAAACTTTGGGCAACGTCATCAGCATTTTTGAAGACGAGGAAGTTATCAGAAAACAAGTCATGGGGACGTATACGGATCCGGTACGAATTCACGCCAATGATCTGGGACATATCGAGGGTAACATGGTATTCACATACCTTGATTTTTTTGGCGAACCAAAAAAAGTTGATGAGTTAAAATCGCTTTACAAACAAGGGAAAGTGGCTGACGTAGAAGTGAAAAACTATTTATTTGAATCCTTAATGGTGTATTTTGCCGATGCGAGGAAACGATACGGAGAATTAAAAAATAATCCGGATGCAGTGAAAAAAATCCTTAAAACCGGCGCCGAGAAAGCACGAGCAGTAGCTAGGCAAACGCTTATGGAAGTACGATCAACAATCGGGCTTAACAACAGATACTCAATTATTCAGTAATCTCCGGTCAAATACTCGACTTCTCTAACCCTGTCAAGATGGGAAATCCTATGGTATACTACGCTCGTTATTAACGGGATTTGTATATGGCAGAAAAATCACACAATAAAGGGAAAAAGAACGGAAATGGGAAAAAGCCCATGCGGATTTTTGAGTTGAAGATGAATCTGAACCTCAAAAATATTGTCTTGGGTATCCTGATTCTCTTTCTTATTTTTTCAGCAATCGGAAGCCTAAGCGGAGGGAACGGGGTGTTGCCGGAAAAGCCGCTTACGACGGTTATGAACGACATAAAAGAAAAACAGGTGGAAAAAATCGACGTTGAAGAGGAGAAATTGACAGTGACGTACAAAAACGGCAATAAATTCGTTTCCCATAAAGAACCGCAGGAATCGCTTTTCAAATTGCTGGAATCTTCAGGAATTGACCCGAAAACCATAGAAATTAAGGTGAATAATTTCAATGTCGGTGCTGTATGGGTGAATATTCTTGGCAACGTTCTCCCATTGGTTTTGACCGTTGTTTTTTTCCTTTTCCTATTCCGGCAAGCGCGGGGAGCTCAGGACAGCATATTTTCGTTTGGGCAAAGCAAAGCGCGTATTTTTAATAAAGACCTTCCGAAAGTGACGTTTGCTGATGTCGCGGGTGTCGATGATGCAAAAAAAGAGCTCGAAGAGGTGGTCGACTTTTTGAAAAATCCCAGTAAATATAAAGCGCTTGGCGCCCGGACTCCCAAAGGCGTCATCCTTGTGGGCCCATCTGGCACTGGAAAGACGCTCCTTGCCAAAGCCATGGCAGGAGAGGCGCGAACTGTCTTTTACAGTATCGCAGGAAGCGAGTTTATGGAAATGCTGGTGGGCGTGGGAGCAGCCCGCGTCCGCGACCTTTTTTTGCAAGCTAAGAAAAACGCTCCGGCAATCATTTTCATTGACGAGATTGACGCAATCGGGAGAATGCGCTCTGTGGGGATCATGGGAGGACATGACGAACGGGAACAGACACTCAACCAGATTTTGGTTGAAATGGACGGATTTGAGCCGAATACGGCCGTTCTTGTCGTTGCCGCGACGAACCGCGGAGATTTACTCGATCCGGCTCTTACCAGACCCGGCAGGTTTGACCGCCGCATCCAACTGGATCTTCCTGATATGGAAGGACGAAAAGCAATTCTCGCAATTCATGCCAAGGGTAAGCCGTTTGTAAAGGATTTGGATTGGGATAAAGCGGCGAAACGTACCGTCGGATTTAGCGGGGCAGATCTGGAGAATATGCTTAATGAAGCGGCAATTCTGGCTGCCAGGGATAATAAAACGGAAATTGATTTTACGGATTTTGAAGAAGCGGCAACAAAAGTCAAACTCGGTCCGGAGAAAAAACGCCTGCAGTCTGATATGGACCGGAAAATGACAGCGTATCATGAAGCGGGACATGCAGTCGTCACGTATTACATGCCGGGAATGGATAAGGTGCATAGAATTTCCATCGTATCCCGGGGAATGGCACTGGGGTATACCCTCACTCCTCCTGAGAAAGACCGGCTGCACGAAACGAAATCTCATCTCATCAACCAAATTGCCAGCATGATGGGTGGCAGGGCTGCTGAAGAGTTGATTTTTAAAGACATCACAAGCGGTGCGTCCAATGACATTGATCAGGCCACTCGAATTGCCCGGTACATGGTGATGGAATTCGGGATGAGCGACCTGGGTCCGATTAATTTCGGACCGCAAATGGACATGACTGAATGGGGAAAATCGCTGGTGGAACAACAGCAAATTTCTCCGGACATGCTTTCAGCAATTGATAAAGAAGTGAAAAAATTAATCGATGCCGGACATAAAACTGCGGTAGCGACGGTGAAAAAACATAAAAAACAAATGGATAAGATTGTGAAAGTGCTTCTTGAGAAAGAAACGATTGAAGGAGAGGAATTTGGAGAATTGATGAGCAATTGATAAGCACATGAAAATGATTAGCACATGATTAAAAACCACATGATGAGCACGTGAGAAGAGATGAGCACATGATAGAATGGGTACATGAGGCCGATAAAGAAACCTGCCGTATTTGAAGATCTTACGTATAAAATAATTGGAATAGCCTATTCAATTCATAAAGAATTAGGACCAATCCACAAAGAACAAGTTTATCAAAAAGCATTAACGAATGAATTTCAAGAAAACAGTATTCCTTTCAAAAGAGAAATTCGACTTCCAGTTATTTTTAAAGGAAAAAATGTCGGTGTATATATTCCTGATTTTATTATTGATAATAAAGTAATTGTTGAGATTAAAGCTATGGAATTTCTTTTGTTAAATACAACAACACAGCTAACCTATTATCTAAAATCAATAGGTTTTAGAGTTGGATTACTTTTAAATTTTGGATCACCAAAACTACAAGTTCGACGAAGAATTTATGGGTAAATCACGTGCTCATCAAACACCAACTCGCTTGGTGTTGATCGATGGAAACGCAATATTGCACCGCGCGTATCATGCGCTTCCTCCGCTTACTTCTCCAGATGGAAAAATTGTCAATGCTGTTTATGGATTTACCTCGATGCTCCTTCGGTTAATTACGGATTTAAAACCGACACATCTGGCAGTCGCGTTTGACCGTCCCGCGCCGACGTTTCGGAAAAGTTTGTTTAAAGAATATCAGGCAAAGCGTCCGAAAATGGATGAGGAACTGTCCACCCAAGTTGACGTTGTCCATAAACTCCTGTCCTCTTTTTCCGTTCCCGTATTTGAGATGGACGGATTTGAGGCAGACGACATACTCGGAACGCTCGTGAAGCGAGCATTTGATGAGCAGATAATAATTGTAACGGGAGACAAAGATCTCCTCCAGTTGGTCAAGGATGATAAGGTGCTTGTCTACATGCCCACCAAAGGATTATCAGAAGCAAAACTGTATGGAGAAAAAGAAACAGAAGAACGGCTGGGAGTAAAACCGGTTCTTGTTCCTGATTATAAAGCATTGGCAGGAGATTCTTCTGATAATTACCCGGGAATCCCGGGAATCGGCCCAAAAACTGCAGTTGAGATTTTGAAAAAGGCAGGATCAATTAAAAAACTGTATGCGTCTATCGGAAAAAAATCGTTTGGATTGTCAGAAAGCCTGGTTGACAAAATCAAAGAAGGAAAAAAAAGCGCGCTTCTGTCCCATGAGCTTGCAACCATCAAAAAAGATGTGCCGATTGACGCTCCTATCCCGGAAATTTCATGGGATCAGTTTAAAACGCCGGAAGCCTTTGAAAAGCTCCGGGAGTTAGGGTTTAACTCGCTTATCAAACGGCTGGAGGGTAAGAAAGAAGATACAAAGAGACAGAGAGATAAAGATACAAAGAGAGATAATGGAGAACAATTGACATTAGCATAAGGAATACTACAAATACTACCAATGCCAACAATACTACAAATGAATAATTTAATAATTTAATTATTGATTTGTCGGATTTGTAGATTTGTAGTATTTGTCGGATTAATATATGCGAATAGCATTAGTTCATGATTATTTAGCAGAATACGGTGGCGCTGAAAGGGTAGTGGAAGCCATGCATGAGATTTGGCCGGATGCGCCTGTCTACACTGCGTTTGTTGACTGGAAAAAACTGGGAAAGCACGCGGATCGGTTCAAATCATGGGACATTCGTCCCAGCTGGGTGCAAGGCTTTTGGCTTATTCAAAAACTCATTTCTCCTTTACGGTTTCTGGCGCCCTATATTTGGCAAAGTTTTAATCTTTCAGGATATGACATCGTCATTACTTCAAGCGGGTGGTTTATTCCGCGGGGGGTAAAGGCTGGAAGACGAAATTCAAAAGGAGATGCCTTTAAGGCCACCCCTTTAAGGGGTCTCCCGATGCAAATATGTTATATCCATCATCCGCCGCGGAATCTCTACGGATACGCAACAGGCAGTAATCTCCAAAAATACTGGCTAGTCAGACTCTATACGATATTCGTTAATTTCTTTTTGAGAAATTATGATTTCAAGACAGCACAAAAGGTCGATTATTTCATTGCGAATTCTAAAGAAACGGCAAGGAGAGTGGAAAAATTTTACAGAAGAGAATCGACAGTGATATATCCGCCTATTTCTCAAAATTCGAAATCCGAATATCGAAATCCGAAACAAATTCAAAATTCTAAGCTAAAGTCCGAAAACTATTATCTTTCAGTCGGACGACTTTCCTGGGCAAAACGCGTGGACCTTATTATTGAAGCATGCAACACACTTCAGGTGCCTTTAAAAATTGTCGGAATTGGGAATGAGGAGGAGGCGCTGAAAAAAATAGCCGGACCGACTGTTGAATTTTTAGGAAGCGTTTCTGATGAGGAATTGGCACATCTGTATAGAAATGCGAAAGCATTGATATTTACCGCGCTTGATGAGGATTTTGGCATGGTGCCGGTTGAGGCAATGGCAGAGGGCACTCCGGTTATCGGGCTTTCCCAAGGAGGAGTCAAAGAAACCGTTATTGATGCCCGTTCGGCAAGCTCAGGGCAAGGTGCAACAGGTGTCTTATTCGATGAGCCGACCGTCAGGTCATTAACCAATGCCATACAACGGTTTGAAAAACTGTCAAAAGGAAAAGATTGGACACGGGAATGTATGAAACAGGCAGAAAAATTCAGTGTCAATGTGTTTAAAAGGAAATTAAGCGCGTTCGTTAGGGAAAAATTGCTATCTTGACGAGACACTAGTTTGACTGTAGACTATAGTCCCAGGGGGTCAAAAATAATGCTACCTGGGATTTTTTTATACAATTTTTTAGATAGACTTAGATTTTTGCCTTCCCATTGTATTAACCATTGAGAGCCCAACCGGCTCTCTTTTTTTATGTAAAGGAGGATGATATGGCAGCACAAGAAGTAGGAGCAGAAAAAAATGCAACTGAGGATCCAGCACTAGTAGCATCAGCACAAGAGGATCCAGCACTAGTAGCATCAGCACAAGAGGAAAAGACTATGTTTTCTCGAGGGAAGCCCACGGGAGACGGTATAAATTGGTGGGGAATGTGGGGATGATATTAATCCTATCAGATATTATTGCAGCTGGGAAAGGAAATTATAGTTGATCAAATTTTCCATCTTGACGGATGGGGATTTGAAAGATAGACTTTCGGATTAAAAGCATTGGAAAGAAAAATATGATAGTTCGAAATACAATATATATGTTCATTATTCCTGCCTACAGTATTAACCATTGAGAGCCCAACCGGCTCTCTTTTTTTATGAAAAGGAGAAAAGTTATGGTAATTAATCCATCGGAAAATAGTAATCAGCCTTCTGAAGTCAGTCAACGATCCCTAGAAACTCAACCTATGCCAGATTTACGTGTAATTACACCTCAAGAGATCGTTGAGCATTTTGATGAAAATTGGGAAAAAACTTCAATAACAGAAGGATTAGTTCCTGAAGGGTGGCATGGTGCATTAACCCCGGAAGGAGAGCGCAGAAGTGGTCACATCGTACTTCTTCCTCAATTGATAGAACTTGCAGGCACACAGGTGCGTACGCCTGATTTTGTTGATTTTCTCCGAAAAGAAGGTTTTTCGCTTCAACATTATGGAGAACCTGTAAAAGCAGATGAGGCCGTTCGTGCGCTTGATTCAACAGAAGAACCACGAGGTGAACTTCCTGTGTTTCGTGCTCTAAGACCAGTGGGTCAGGGAAAACCTCCGATGGAAATCGATATTTATTCTGGTGTAGATTGTCCACCAGCTCAGACAATAACAGAAATTGGAAATATGGAAGAAGGAAAAAAAACAGATAACGATAGAAAAGAATATATTGAAGCATTCAATGGATTATTAGACCCTTTTATTGGACACGGAACAACGCGATCACGTATTCACATGGGACTTGGTGATCAGAAAGTTCGTCAATGGCGGATTTTTGATGATTGTGGTGCTGGGAAAACATCAGTTTACGGGGTAAACGAAGATAAATTTGAAGAAAACAATGGATTTCAAAATGTTTTTCTTGTGGACGGGGCGGGTATTAGTACACTTCAAGCAATAACCGGAAATATCTGGTGGGCAAATAACAGAGGGAATAGAGCCTTAGGACATCTTGTATCATGTGGAACCATCTCAAAAGGTCTAGGTGGTCCAAAGGAAGGAACTATGTATATGATCAATACAACTCCTCTTTTACTTAAGAAAGGAAAACAAACATCAGGGGATATAGGTGATAATACGGATACAGAGGAATGTAAAAAACAAAAACCACATGTGTTATATCTTGGCAATGGATCTGAAAACTATTTAGAATTTTCACTTCTTCGTGGGGGGTGGTTTATATTAAATCGTAGAAAAGCTCGTTATGAAGAACGGAATAAACCACAACATGGTAAAATTTTGGTTTGTAGCGCAAGTCGTATAGATAATAGTCCTTTATTGCCAAAAGGATCGCTTCCTACACAATGGGGCGTTGTAATAAATTATCCTCAATAACTTGTAAGAAATATATTGTCCCAGGCTTAGGAGATTTCGGTGATCGGTATTTTGGGACGTAATTTACCCTATTTTGGTGTGTTGACAAGAGGCTGGTACACCCGTAAGATACATGAGAGGACGCCTTCTTTTTGTGGAGGGCGTACTTTTTTGAAGCCAAGAGCTATAACTTATTATGAGCATTGGTGCAGATACTTTTATTCTTTCCCTCGGCGGATCGCTCGTTGTCCCCAACGGCGGTATTGATACCCAGTTTCTCATTGCGTTCAATGAGTTTATACGAAACCAAGTCTCCGCAAAAAAGCGGAGATTTTTTATAGTTGTCGGAGGCGGAATAATAATGCGTAAATATCGAGATGCAGCAATGCAAGTGCATGGGAAAATTTCAAATGCGGATCTTGACTGGCTTGGTATTCATGCAACCCGGCTTAATGCACAACTTGTGCGAACCATTTTTATCGATATCGCAGACCCACGGATAATTAAACATTATGAGATAATTTTAAAAATTGACAAACCTGTGGCGATTGCCGCCGGGTGGAAGCCGGGCTGGAGTACGGATTACTGCGCCGTGACTTTGTGTCAGGATTACGGGATAAAAGAGATGATTAATATGAGCAACGTCGATAAAGTATATGAGAAAGACCCTAAACAGTTTCCCGATGCCAAACCCATTGAGAAAATCAGTTGGGCGGATTACCGGAGAATTTCCGGAGACGAGTGGACACCCGGACTCAATCTTCCGTTTGACCCGATAGCCTCAAAACTGGCGCAGGAATTGGGAGTGACGGTGAAAATTCTAAACGGGAAAAACCTTGATAATTTGGAAAAAGCCCTTGATGAGAAACCCTTTATCGGATCCACGATTTCTCCTTAGCGCTCCTTAGCGCGCTTTCATTCGTAGAAAAAATTTCTCGTTCCGCTGCTCGCAATAGTCTCTACTGTTATAGAACTACATTTACTAAGCTCGGGAAGCGAACTTCGAAATTTTTTCCACTCATCGCGCGCTTTACTCTCTCGATCGTGTCACCCGTTCGTATTTATTTTAGACATTAGTATGTATAGCGGGTGGTACGCGTTAGGGGATCCACGTCGAGCACCCGCATCCGCCAGCTGGCGGAGAGGATGTCGGACGGGGAAAGACGCGTGCCAGGACCCGCTTATGACTATAAATTTTTTACACGCACGCGCTTTCTTATTCAATGTGGCCAGCCAATGCTGTCCTTGTAAAGGAGCGGGTAATACGGTATAATACGACTCAATTGAACTGATTCTATCTATGGTAAAAACAACAAAACAAGCCGTAAAAAAATCCATTCGACATCCTTCGACTACGCTCAGGACAAGCGCTCAGGGCAAGCCGATTATTAAAAAAGCGGTGAAATCTCCCATAAACCTGCCTGCCGGTAGGCATGGAGCTCCAACCAAAAGACAGACCGCTCCTGCCGTCCCGCCACCGAGTGCGGAAAAGCAGGAAGTGATTGAGGAATATCAGGTCAAACCCGGAGATACCGGAAGCCCTGAGGTGCAGGTTGCGCTTCTTACGAAACGCATAGAAAAGCTCGTAACACACCTCAAAACCAATCCCTCTGATAACCACAGCAGACGCGGACTTTTGGGAATTGTGAGCAAACGCCGAAGACTTTTGAATTATTTGGAGAAAAAAGATAAAAAACGGTATAGTGAAATTGTAAAAAAAGTAGGTTTGTCAAAGTGACAGTTACGCACTGTCATCCTGAGCGAAGCGAAGGATCCCATTGGGATTCTTCTCCCGCCTTTGGCGGGATCAGAATGACATATAACATAAAGTATTAATTTTAGGCAAAGCAAAATGTTGGATGGAATAGAATAAAGAAGTGCGATCGCTTAATTTTTTGAACTCAGGTGTTCGAAGACTTGAGTCATCCCACTTCTTTCCTCTCCATTTGACCCTTGCGAGCCGCATGTATAGTATGAATATTATAAAAAAATCTGTTGAAATAGCTGGCCGGACGTTGTCTTTGGAAGTGGGCCGGTTTGCCGAACAGGCATCTGCCGCGGTCGTTGCCCAGTACGGAGAAACTATTGTGTTGGCCACAGTTACGGCATCAACACGCGAAACAACTCTGGATTATTTTCCGTTAAGCGTTGAATATATTGAACGGCTCTACGCCGGAGGCAGAATTAAAGGATCCCGTTGGGTCAAACGTGAGGGGAGACCCTCTGATGATGCAGTTCTTTCCGGCCGTCTTATAGACCGGTCCATTCGTCCGTTATTTCCAAAAACATATAAGCATGATGTGCAGGTGATCATCACGACACTTTCCGTGGATGGGGAAAATGATCCGGACGTACTCAGTCTAGTTGCGACTTCAGCTGCCATTGCCATTTCACCTATTCCATGGAACGGACCGGTATCAGCAGTTCGGGTGGGGTTTACCAGAGGCGAAAACGGAGACAAAGGAACGTTCCTCATAAATCCCCGGGCGACAGAGCAGGAAATATCAGATTTTGATTTTGTCGTTTCTTCCAATAAAGAAAAAGTGATGATGCTGGAGGGCGGATTTTGTGAAACACCGGAAGACGTGGTAATTGGAGCAGTATTACAGGCAAAAGAAGAAAACGCAAAAATCATCAGATGCATTGAAGAGCTGGTTAAAGCAGTTGGGAAGACCAAAGCACCGGTGCCTCCGGAAAAGGACCTCAAGGAATTGGAAGAAAAGATTATACAAGATTATAAAAAAGAAGTTGAGGCTGCATTTCAGAAAAAAACGGAAAAAGAATACGGTGATACCGAGTTAGCAACCCTTGCCCAGGTTATAGCCGTAACCTATGAACAGAAATATACTATTCCGGACATCATTGGACTTCTGGATGGGATGTTTAAAAAGAAACTTCGGGAAGATGTCCTCAAAAAAGGAAAGCGCGTCGACGGAAGAAAAGCCGATGAAATCAGACCGCTCACTATGGAGGTGGGAATTTTACCCAGAACCCACGGAAGCGCTATGTTTAAACGCGGTCAAACGCAGGTGTTAACCATAGCAACGCTCGCATCTCCAGAACTTAATCAGTTGATAGAAAGTCCGACCGGAGAAGAATCGAAACGGTATATTCATCATTATTCCATGCCTCCCTATTCTGTCGGTGAAACCGGTAGGGTCGGAACTCCCTCCCGAAGGGAAATTGGACATGGAGCGCTTGCCGAACGGGCGCTTCTCTCCGTCATTCCATCGGAAGAGGAATTTCCGTATACCATCCGTTTGGTTTCAGAGGTTATGTCTTCAAACGGGTCTACATCCATGGCTTCAACCTGCGGGTCGACACTGGCTCTTATGGATGCCGGAGTTCCTATCAAAGAACCGGTTGCCGGCATATCCATAGGGCTTATAACGGAAAAAAAATCAGATAAATATATATTACTCACAGACATTATGGGTGTTGAAGATTTTGGCGGAGATATGGATTTCAAAGTAGCCGGAACCAAAAACGGTATCACCGCAATCCAGCTGGATATGAAAATTGACGGTATCAGCCAGGAGATGGTAAAAGGAACGCTTGAGAGAGCAAAAACAGCCCGAATGAGCATTTTAGGCGACATGAAAGACGTGATCGGGTCTTCCAGAACACAACTTTCCCAGTACGCGCCGAAAGTGCAGATGGTGAAAATTCCTGTGGAAAAAATCGGGGAAGTCATCGGACCGGGCGGGAAAATGATTAGGCAAATTCAGGCGGTAACAGGAGCTGTCCTTGATGTGAAAGACGACGGATCCGTTTTCATATCTTCCATAAAAGAAGATGCGGTGAAGCATGCAGTATCCTGGATTGAAGGGCTCACTCATGAAGTGAAACCGGGAGAAGAGTATGAAGGGGAAGTAAAACGGATGCTGCCGTTTGGGGCATTTGTCGAAATTTTACCGGGAAAAGAAGGTTTGGTGCACGTGTCTCAAATGTCAACAGGGTTTGTGAATAACCCGTCAGAGGTTGTCTCTTTGGGACAAAAAGTAAAAGTACGGGTGATGGAAATTGACGATCAGGGACGGGTCAATCTCTCCATGTTATTCGGCGAAGATGCCAAAGAACAACGTCCAAGGGAATCACGCCAGTTTGACCGGCCAAGGCGGCCGTTTGGCGGCGGCGGAAGACGAAGATTCTAATTTAATAAACAAATCCGACAAATCTACAAATAAACAAATAAATGAAAAATGATTAAATGAATTAATTTATTTCATCATTCATTTATCGGATTTGTAGTATTTGTAGATTGTGTGTAATGCGAGATTTTCTTTCAGGTAAATTCTCCATCTGTACCCCCTAGTGACATCTTTAGTTAATCGTGTATCATGGATGTATGAGTAAAATTGCCGATGAACTGCTCGGCCTGCGCCGGCAATTAAAAGAACTGGATATTCCTCCGATTTTGGCTTCCAGAATTTCAGATCAACTGGAACAGATAGAACGTCTGCAAAATGATATCAGCGCGTCCATTTATATTGAGCAGATGCTCGGATATATTAATTGGGCGCTCAATCTCCCGTGGACTGAACGTACTGTGGATACGTTGGATTTGGTCAAGGCAAAGCAGATTTTTGATCAAAATCACTACGGTCTGACTGAAGTCAAAGATCGGATTTTGGAGTATTTAGCCGTTCTCAAACTTCGTGGGAGCACGGAAATAAAAAGTTCGGAAGAAACGGAAAATCTTCCTGTCCATGGAGCATTTGCCAGACGCGCTCCGATTTTGTGTCTTGTCGGGTTGGTCGGAACAGGAAAAACGACGCTGGCCAAATCGATTGCGCAGGCAATGGGAAGGCGGTTTGTCAGAATTCCTTTCGGAGGTATGAGCGATGCATTGGAGCTCAGAGGCCAATCCCGTGTGCGTCCGGATGCAGAAATAGGATTGGTTCTGAAAGGCATGCGGATAGCAGGATCAAAAAATCCGGTTATCCTTCTTGATGAAATTGACAGAGTTGCCGAAAGTACGCGCGGGGACATCATGGGAGTTCTGGTTGAACTTTTGGATCCGGAGCAGAATAAAGCGTTTACGGATCACTTTCTTGATTATCCGTTTGACCTGTCGGAAGTATTGTTTGTTGCCACGGCCAACAACACGACTACTATCGCAACTGCTGTCCTTGACCGGCTGGAGCCCATACAAATGCCTTCCTATTCGGATGAGGAGAAGATAAAAATTGCCAAAGATTACGTATTGCCGGCACTTCTTGCCGAATCAGGACTGAAAGCGGAACAGGTCATCATTGATGATGCAATCTGGGCAAAAATGGTACGTCCTTTAGGATATGACGCGGGAATACGGAGTCTAGAGAGGAATATCAACTCATTGGTTCGCAAAATTGCCCGCGAGGTCGTGGAGGGGAAAGGGAAGCAGTTTAAAATTACCGAGGAGTCGGTCAAACAGTATATTCAGATGTATTAACTTAAATCTCAAATTACCATCAACGAATAACGAATTGGTACGAATAAACGAATTTTTCCAATGTATTCGTATATTCGTAGTTTTTATTCGTAATTCGTTGATGATTTTTTATGAATAGATATTTTCAAAGGAACAAAACGTTCCGAAAACAACAACAAAAACAATACCGCACGAATCCGAGTATGTACGTCGGATCGGCTGATACTGGTAAAGGGGCGATCCGGATAGTCCCGCTTGGCGGGACAGGAGACGTTACGAAGAACATGTTTGCCTATGAGTACCGTTATGACGGGAAAATCCGGGATATTCTCCTTGTGGACTGCGGGATCGGGTTTCCTGATCCTGATATGTATGGCGTTGATCTTGTTATCCCGGACGTTCGGTATTTGATGAACAAAAAGGAAATGCTTCGGGGCTTGATATGTACACACGGGCATGATGATCACATCGGAGCAATACCGTATATCTATCTTAAACTTGGAAAAATTCCGATGTGGGGGACGCCTCTGACTGCTGCTTTTACCAACCTGAAACTGAAAGAAGCAAAAATCAAAGAAAAGATGAAACCGGTTTCCTTTGAAACACAAGTACAAGCAGGTCCTTTTCGTGTATCTTTTGTGCGGATGACGCATTCCATCCCTGATACAGCAAATCTCATCATTGAAACTCCCATTGGTATTTTTTATCACGGCAGCGACTTTAAATTTGACTTTAATCCGCTTGACGGGAAATTATCCGAATTGGGGAAAATTAACGCAGTAGGGAAACAAGGGCTGATGTGTCTTCTCACGGATTGTTTAGGGTCAGAACGCGCTGGATTTACGCCATCAGAACAAAAAATCGGCGACGTATTGGAAAAAGAACTTTCGATGTGTCCGGGAAAATTTCTTTTTACGACCCAATCATCAAACATCTCAAGAATCCAGCTTGCTATCGAAATAGCGCTTCGTGGGGGAAGGCAGATTGCGTTTATAGGGCGGTCAGTTACGAAAAATGTGGAAGCGGCACTTGATTTAGGATACATGAGGTTCCCAAAAGATAAAGTGGTGCGTGACAGGGATTTGCGAAAAGTTCCGGCGGTCAAGCAATTTCTCATCGTTGCCGGAGCTCAAGGCCAACCCGAGTCCGCGCTTGTGAGGATAGCAAATGATAATCATACATTTGTCAGCCTAAAGTCAGGTGATACGGTATTTTTCTCAGCTGACCCCATACCGGGCAATGAAAACGCAGTCAATGATCTTATTGATCAAATTTACAGAACCGGAGCCAGAGCATCATACACAAACATTATGGAAGACCTCCACGTTTCAGGCCACGGAAGTCAGGGCGATCATATGCTTCTTTTGTCAGCACTTGGTCCTTCGTATGTGTTTCCCATCGGCGGTACCTCACGACACATCATGAATTATCGGACGGTTGCCTCACAAATCGGTTTTCCAAAAGATAACGTGATGATGCCTGAAGAAGGAGAAATTTTGGAATTCCGAAAGTTCCAAAAACCGAGAGTGGTAGAAACGATTTCTTTGGAAAATGTGCTCATTGACGGACTTGGGATTGGAGATGTGGGAGCGGTCGTCCTTCACGATAGGCAGACGATCGCACAGGAGGGCATTGTCGTTGTGGTTGTCCCTATAGAGAGACGGTCAGGGAGAGTCATAGGAGAGCCGGATGTCATATCCAGGGGATTTGTCTATATCAAAGAATCAGGGGCGCTTCTTGAAAAAGCCAAGCGTGTGGTCGTTGATTGTCTGAAAACAAAAAAAAACAGAATCAGAGACTGGCGGTATATTCGGGAGTTAGTAGAAGATAATCTTCAGCGTTTCCTCAAAAAAGAAACCGGCCGCCAACCCCTCATCGTGCCTGTGGTGTTGGAGGTGTAATAAAGTCGTATGCAAAAAATACGGATTGCGCTGTTTAAAGGGAAAAGCATTCGTAGAACGCTCCAGAATGATGAATGGTGGTTTTCGGTGGTTGATGTTGTAGAGGCATTAACAGATAGCGTAAATCCCCGTGATTATTGGTATCGGATGAAAATTCGGGTTAAACAGGATGATGGGGTTGAGTTGTCGACATTTTGTCGACAACTGAAATCAATGTAAAAGGAGACCCCTTAAAGGCCACCCCTTTTTTAAAGATCGAGAAGTAAATCTTGAATTATCTCTATTGAGTCATCCTGAGTCACAAATGATTTATACGATAATAACCTGTTAGTTTTTGAAAAATATTTGAGAATAAGTTCCGGATGTATCCATGTAGTTTTGCGTAATCCGATGTATTCTGGATATGATGATGGTTGTATGGTAAAGGGGGACCCCTTAAAGGCCACCCCTTTTGAAGCTAATTCTAGGGTATTTCGGTGAATGTATTTTGTAATCTGTAGCAACTGTTCGTCGGTTCTAACTAATACCGCTTTATAGACGCTTTGATATAACGGTCCAACCCGTTTCTCTTTTCTATTGAAATACATCGTATATCGTGTTGCCATGGAATTCATAAACGTGTCAATGGCGTTGTGTGAATTTTGATGGATAAGAAAATGAAAATGATTCGGCATGAGGCTATATGCATGAAGCGTTATATCACCATAAAAATTATTCATCCGTAACAGTTTTGCTGCTTCATGTTTATCTTGAAGAGAAGATTCTTTATTGCCGAGAATTGTCAGTAGTGTTTTTGTATCTTTTGGAAGTAGATATTCTTTGAGATACGAGAGGAAAACACCATAATCCATGTCATTAAGAAATATTTTTCGTTTTTCTACACCACGATTGTAGATATGGTAATACGCATCTGAAGCATACGGTTTTTGTGAATTCTTGGCAGGCATAGTGATGGATATATTTTATACTATCACAATCCCTATAGAATAGGGAGACCCCTTAAAGGGGTGGCCTTTAGATCGTTGCGGAGAGGCCGCGGGTGGCGCGGGAGCGGTCAATCTTCGTTAGATATTTTTTTCTTAGACGGAGATTAAGCGGTGTTACTTCGATGAGTTCATCATCTTCGATGAAATCCAGACATTGCTCAAGGGAAAAAATAATCGGTTGGTCCAGCTGTATAGCAATATCAGCATTTGCCGAGTGGATATTGGTGAGCTTTTTACCCTTACAGACATTGATATCAATATCTTCCTGCCGGTTATTGATGCCGATAATCATGCCTTCGTAAACCGGAACACCCGGTCCGATGAATGCTTTTCCCCGTTCCTGTACGGTCTGAAGGGCGTATCCGGTGGATTTCCCTGTTTCAAAAGACACGAGTACTCCGTTTCGGAGTTTCAGGATCGGTTGGCCTTCGGGAAAATAGCCGATGGTTCTCGTAGCAAAGATGCCGTTGCCTCTAGTCTTTGTGAGAATGTCTCCTCTGAATCCTAACAGATTCCGTGAAGAAATTTTGTAAACCATTGATGTTACTCCGCGGTCATCTGTGTGTGTGTCAAGAAGTTCTCCTTTCCTTCGACCTAAATCTTCTGAAATGACCCCAACATAGGCTTTATCGATTTCTATAGTTATTTCCTCATAGGGTTCGGAAGCAACCCCATTGATGACTTTTTTGATGACTTCCGGTTTTCCCAACTGGAATTCATATCCCTCGCGTCGAAGATTTTCAAAAAGAACAGCCAGATGCAGTTCTCCTCTTCCGGCGACGATAAACCCAACGCCATTGGGGTTATTCGTAATTCGAAGCCCTATGTTGGTCTTTTTTTCTTTCAAAAGCCGTTCTTCGATCTGGCGGGCTGTTGAAAATGTTCCCTCACGTCCGGAAAATGGGGAAGTGTTGGGAGCAACGAGAATTTTGAGCGTCGGTTCTTCGAGTACCATCATCGGATAGCCGGTTTGGTCAGAGGGGTCAGTGAGTGTTTGTCCGATTTTCACATCAGATAATCCTGAAAGAGCAACGATGTCGCCGGTTTGTGTTTCGCTGACCTCAGTCCGTTTCAGTCCGACACTGGTAAACACGTTTTCGATCTTTCCCTGACCAATTTTTTTGTTTTCTTCCATGATAAGTATTGATTGTCCAGGTTCGACCGTGCCTTCCTGAATTTTTCCGATTGCGTACGTGCCTTTATAATCATCAAAATCAAGATTGGAAACCAGGAGTTTAAACGGTTTTTGCGGATTGCCGGATGGAGCGGGTATGATTTTGAGAATAGTTTCAAACAATGGCTCCAGTGTTGCCGGTTCATCCGGATGTTTTGGATTGTGATACCATGCCTTTCCATCTTTTCCTATCGTGTAGATGACGGGAAAGACGAGATCTTCTTCATTTTTTGCCAAGTGGAGAAACAGTGATTCGATTTCGTGGAGAACATGGATAGGCCTGCTGTCACGTCTATCGATTTTATTGATAACTACGATCATCCGGAGATGGTGGTCAAGCGCTTGCTTGAGAACAAAATGCGTTTGCGGTAACGGTCCTTCTGCGGCATCAACGACCAAAAGCGCACCATCAGCCATGTGAATCACGCGTTCGACCTCACCTCCGAAATCCGCGTGTCCCGGAGTATCGATGATGTTGATTTTTGTCCCTTTGTAAAGAACCGCAGTATTTTTTGCTAAAATGGTGATGCCTTTTTCCCGCTCCAGAGCATTGGTATCCATGATGGTCGTCTGGAACATCTCCGCCTCATTATCCCGAAACGTATGGGTCTGTTTGAGCATCCCGTCAACGAGCGTTGTTTTGCCGTGATCAACATGAGCAATGATGGCTATATTTCGGATATTCATAGATGTTTTGTATTACTTCGCGCGCTGTTGTTCGTAGAAAAAATTTCTCGTTCCGCTGCTCGCAATAGCGCTGTTGTTATATAAGTCCATTTGCTAAGCTCGGGAAGCGAACTTCAAAATTTTTTCCACTCACCGCGCGCTTACTCATTCAAGGTAATCATGCGCTCGACGGGGTTCCCCCGACACACGGCACCCGTTATATTTTTATTTAATAATCTTTGTAAATCGAAAAAGAATTATCCGCCCTATCTTCCTTTTCGCCTTTTTGTTCTATTAGAACACGGCTCAAAGAGCGATATGTGGCGGATTGATGGTTGCTAAACTTGAAGACTCGTTAAACAACCATCAAAAACCCGCAGGGCAAAGCGGGTTATAAAACCTGTTTTTGGTATACCTCTTATGTGAGTATATCACAAAGAAGGAATTGTTTTTATCGGGAATTGGCCATATACTAATAACCATGAGTATGTTTCGAAGAAAAAGAAGTTATAAAAAACGCGGGCCATTTAAAATGATGAAGTTGAAAAAGCAGACGGTTTATACGGTTGCGGCTGTCTGGCTGTGGCTGTTTGCCGCTACCATCCTCCTTTCGTTTTTTACCGATGCTCAGATGCTGTCCCCACTTCGCGAAGAACTATACAATAATCTCGGTTGGGCAATGTATCCACTCCCCCCTCTTTTGGTTTCTATCAGCCTTCTTTTTTTCAAAATCAAATCAGACATCGCAAAGCCAAATGTGCCTATCGGTTTTTTGATTATGCTTTTTGGTTTTACCAGCGTGACACAGGCAGGTATGTTAGGAGAATTAGTATGGCGGATCCTGGCAAATGCAATTGCTGCAGAAGGAGCAATTTTGGCATTTTTGGGGTGCATCATTATCGGATTTATCATTGCCTTTAATGCGTCACTGGACACCATGGTTGATCTTTTTTTGAAAGGAGTAACGTTTCTTATTAAAACAGTCGAAAACATCATGAAACAAAAGCCGTCATTTGGAGAGAGAGGCGGGAAACCGAAACTGACGATAAAAGGAGAAGAAGAGGAGAAACCCTCTTTGAAAATCGGCATACCAGCTGTTGCGGCAATGAAAACCGGATCAACAACTAGCCAGAAAAGCCAATTGAAAGCTAATAACCCCATGGCCAATGACCCGAATGATACGGCTATGTGGGAATATCCGTCAGAATCGCTTCTTGCCGAAGGGCCGAAAGAAAAAGCAGACAGGGGTGATATCCGAAAAAATGCCGATACGATCGAAAGGACGTTGGAAAGTTTCGGGATCAGAGCAAATGTTGTAGAGGTCAATCCCGGGCCGGCGGTTACCCAGTATGCACTTAAAATTACCCTCGGGACAAAATTATCAAAAATTACTTCCCTTTCCAGTGATTTAGCATTGGCTCTCGCTGCTCCGACCGGACAAGTCCGGATAGAAGCTCCTATTCCAGGCAGAGATATGGTCGGCATTGAAATTCCCAATAGAGGATTGGAGTTCGTGACACTAAAGCGCATGCTTTCGTCAGATATTATGCGGCATGCAAAAAGCAAACTGACTGTTGCGTTGGGGTTAGATGTATCAGGTAAACCCGTGATTGCGGATATCGGGAAAATGCCCCACGTTCTGATCGCCGGTGCGACGAATTCGGGAAAATCCGTCCTCATGAACACCCTTATATGTTCGCTCCTTTTCAAAACGACACCCAAAGAGGTGCGTCTCATCCTTATTGATCCTAAGCGGGTGGAGTTGACCGGATACAACGGTATCCCACATTTGTTAACTCCCGTTATCGTTGAGCAGGATAAAATACTATCAGCACTCCATTGGGCGATTAATGAGATGGAAAACCGGTACAAAAAATTCGCAGAAATCGGAGTCCGGAATATCGATGGTTTTAATGAATGGTCTGGGTTTCAAGCGCTTCCTTATATCGTTATTTGTATTGATGAGCTTGCTGAAGTCATGGCATACGCGCCAGCTGACGTAGAGGACAGTGTCTGCAGGATTGCACAAATGGCGCGTGCTGTCGGCATCCATTTGCTCGTTGCGACACAGCGGCCGAGTGTGGATGTCATTACTGGACTTATCAAAGCAAATATCCCCTGCAGAATCGCCTTTAACGTGACATCTATGATTGATTCCCGGGTCATCATCGACATGCCTGGCGCTGAAAAACTTCTAGGCAGGGGAGACATGCTTTTCATCCCGCCGGATCAAAGCAAACCCAGCAGAATCCAGGGAACATATGTTTCAGAAGGAGAAGTGAATAAGATAGTTGAATTTTTAAAAAATAAAAATGTGATGGCTCAATATACAGAAGAAGTGGTCAATACACCTGTGACGGCATTGAAAAAAGGGAACATATCAACGAGCGGTACTGAAGGGAGAGATCCGCTAATTGAAGACGCAATACGCCTCATCTGCCAATACGACAAAGCATCCGCTTCGCTTTTGCAGCGCCGGTTATCCATTGGGTATGCACGAGCGGCTCGAATTTTGGATCAATTGGAAGAAGCGGGTATCATCGGCCAAGGTGAAGGAGCAAAACCCAGAGACGTTCTGGTGAAAAATGCACAAGAGTATCTTTCTCAACAGCAACAACATGAGGGATCTTAAATTTAAGATGGCATTTGTACTCCTTGTCATTGCGAATCCCGCTTTGCGGGATGAAGCAATCTTTAAGATATCATAAAGATCGCCACGGTCGTTTACACTCCCTCGCGATGACAAATGAGAACTTATAGATCTATGAAAAGCGTCGGTTCAATATTACGCGATACTCGTCAAAAAAAGGGCATTGCTTTGGAGGATGTAGAAAAAGCAACCAGAATCAGACGGAAATTTTTAGAAGCAATAGAGAAAGATGACTACGCACTGATTCCATCGTCAGCATACGCAAAAGGGTTTGTGAAAAATTACAGTGAATTTTTAGGATTAGACAGCGCAACAACCTTAGCGTTCTTCCGAAGACAATCCGAAGACGGTTCGAAACAAAGTCTCCTCCCCAAAAAATCTATTGTACCGGAAGATTCATTTTTTCGTTTAACTCCTTTTAGATTTGTTACGTTCCTTTTTGGGGTATGCAGCATACTTTTTCTTTCCTATTTTATCTTTCAATATCTACAGCTCCAAAAACCCCCGATGATCATCATGGAAAATCCTAAACAAGATGCAGTTTTGGAGGACCGTAAAGTTGACGTACTGGGAAAAACCTCTCCAGACGCAACGGTAACCGTAAACGGAGTCAGCGTCCTTGTACGAAGCGACGGGAATTTTTTTGATCAAGTGTCTTTGGATCCGGGAGTCAACACAATTACAATAACAGCAACCTCGAGATTTGGTAAGTCAACAACAGTTATAAGGAAGGTTGGATTGAAGCAATAAGTACTGGGGTTTTCGTTACTATCTGTGGTATTGTCATTGCGAGAAACGAGCATATGCGAGTGACGAAGCAATCTCTAATAATAGCTATCTGAAAGATTGCCACGCTCCTTGTAGTCGCTCGCAATGACGATGGAGCGTGCAGTTGACAGGAGAACTATTTTCATATATGGTAACCCTACAATTATTTATCTACTTATTTGTAGATTTGTCATTTGTAGATTAGTAGATTAATTTTCTGCCCATGGATCCTATACCCATTATCATCATTTTTGTCAGCGTAACCCTCACAACCATCATTGCAATTCTCAGCATCCAGGTGTGGAACATCCTCAAAGAATTCCGTACTTCTATCCAAAAAATGAACAATATCCTGGATGAATCAGGAATTTCCGTCCAAAAAGTAAATAAGATGCTGGATGATGCCGGTAAAGTGTCTGGAACGGTGAGCGAGGGCGTCGTGCAGGCATCCGGATTTATTAACGGTATTAAAACAGGAATATCGGTATTAAGTTCATTAACTGGTAAATTCACTCGACATAGTCAAGATGAAGACAAAGGAGAAAACCATGAGTGATGAACGTCCGGACGGAAGGTTTTTACTGGGATTTTTTATCGGGGGACTCATTGGGGCCGTCATCATTTTCTTTTTAGGGACAAAAGAAGGGAAAAAAGCCGGAAAACTCATTGAGAAAAAAGGCCGGGAAACATTTGATGATATCGAGGAGCGGATTGGAGATTTAGAAGAAAAAGGCAAAGACTTGATCGAAAAGGGTGAAGCGATTAAAGATCAGGTCATTGAACGGATCGAAGACAAAACAGAAGACGTATCAAAGGAAGTGACACAGCGATTGGATAAAGCGCTTGAAAAACTTGAAGATGTCCAAAAAAACAGTCTCCAGACAACAACAAAAATCCGGAAACACTTCGTCAATCTTCCGAAGAAAAAGTAACTTTCTATTATAGGTTATTGAGATAATCATTCTCTAGTGTACAAGCCCCACAATGCTCGCATCCGACAAATGAATTATAGAATGCTCCATGTTTATGTAATTGATCTCCTGCATATACTGATAATTCCATAAGAATATCCGGATGCGGTGGTGACAGAGAACTAAGGAGCGATCTTGAAAAAGGCCTAAAAGGAATAAGAGTAGGTTTTACTCCGAGTTGAATTAAAGCAGTAATTCCCTTTTTAATACTTTCTGGCCTGTCAAGTCCCACGATCAACATGGAGCTTATTTTAAATTTCCCCAACAGTTGTACTCCCCGTTGCCAAGCTTCATAATATCGATCTCTTTTTATTTGAGATTTTCCCGGACAAACTATTTTTCTTTTCGCTTCGTCCCATATCTCGATATTTATGGAAAACCCGCTTGCTCCGGATGCAACAAGTTTGTCGATCCAATTGACATCATCGGGAGGACTAATTTCCAGAGAGATTGGAACAGTTGTATTCTTTTTTCTTATTGCCTTTACATATTTTTCGTAATAGGAAATACCATGGTCTGGAGCAAACGTATTTCCTCCGGTGAGATGTACGTAATAACTTTGTTTTTCTTTAACTGCTGTTTGAACTGTTTCTACAACTTCATCTACCTGTTTAAACTCGACACCTTTTTCATACCCCAGAACGCAATATTGGCACTGCAAATTTTTTGAAAAATACGCACAGTTGTTCCAGATGGCAGTTATTAATGTATCTTTCCCCTCCTGTAAGAAGACGTCAGACATTAATACTCCACTCTGTGTCCGTTTGTTATACCATTTTGGAGGAGCAATAATTGTACAAGTGGAAATTGGTTTTTTGCCTTTATACAAAAGAAGATTTGCGCCCTCTTTTTCCAGATGATATGGTGATTTTTCAGAGAACGGCTCACCATAAATCGCATTTAATACGACACCGTTTACCAGTAAGTGCAAGCCGGCGTTTCCGGTACGTTTATGTGCTGTCGGATGCTGTGTTTTGTAGATTCCTTCTGCAACATCATTTGTTTGTAATCCCCAGCAAAGAACTTCTGCTTTTGTGGCAATAATATCACGTTGAGTCATGTATCTATTTCGATTTGCTATAAGTATTATTTAAATTTTTCAATAACATGTTTCACTTTTTCCATTTGTTCATGATTGCCGATAGCAATGCGGACATACGAATTATCTAATCCAATATTGTTATCAGCGTTTCCTTGACTGACTATAATATTATGTCTGTTTAAAAATGCTGTAAACGAATTCGCCCGGTCTTCAGAGTCGAAGTGTAGTAACGCAGCGTTAATTTGGGAAGGAATATAAGAAAATCCCTTTGATTTTAAAAATTCAGTAAATGATTGTCTTTCAGCAATGATGTCGTCGCGAATTTTTTCGAAATGCTTCTCCAGTCCAAGTACTGCTATAGCCGCACCTACTGATAGATAAGAAACATTTGCCCATTGTGTTTTATTCTTTACCTTTTTAAGAATATCCGGATGAGCAACTATATATCCTATTCTGTTGCCGGCCATCCCATATGACTTTGAGAAACTTCGAAGAACAGCAGCATGTGGATATTTTGGAACTTCATGAATAACGGAAAAATCACCAAACTCCGCATACGCTTCATCAATGACAACGATTGCCTGTTTATTGTTTTCAATAAGGTGAACAACATTTTCTTTTGTAGTAAATCCGGCAGGATTGTTTGGATTTGCCAAATATATTAATGTCGCATCAGATTGTTTGTTTATTGGTATTTTATATTCATTGTTTACTATGGATGGTATTCGGGTGAGTCTCCCGCCAAATTCTTCAACGTCAGCGTAAACACAGAACGTAGGGGTAAATGTATACGCGTGTTTTCCGTACGCAAATGCGAACATCTGGATGGCTTCGGTAATTCCTACAGTTAAATAGAACATTTCTTTAGGAAGATTATGAAGTTGTGCAAGTTTTTCAATCAGTTCCATTGGTTGGGGATGATACGCATTTGCGTGAGCGGAAAAAGAGCGAAGGTTTTTCCAAATAGAATCAGGCAACGGGACCTGAATAGCAGTGTATTGGAGATTGATAGTATCCATCGTTTGTATTATATGGATTTTTGTATTATTTGTACAGAATAATGAGGATTAAGATGGTATAATCGTATGTATGACAGCCAATGACATCCGAAAAAAATATATTGAATTTTTTAAAGCGCGGGGACATAAAGAAATTAAGTCAGCTTCGCTTGTTCCGGAAAATGATCCAACGACCTTATTCACCTCATCCGGCATGCAGCCATTAGTTTCTTATTTACTTGGTCAACCGCATCCATTGGGAAAACGCCTTGTCGACAGCCAAAAATGTTTCCGGAGTCAAGATATTGATGAGGTTGGAGATACAAGCCACACGACATTTTTTGAAATGCTGGGAAACTGGTCTCTTGGAGATTACTTTAAAGAAGATCAACTGAGATGGCTTTTTACATTTCTAACAGATGAACTCCGATTGGAACCTTATAAATTATATGTAACTGTGTTTAAAGGAGATAAAAACATTAGGGTTGATAAAGGCAGTGTAATTCAGAGTTTAACTCCTGATGTTGAATCTGTGGATATTTGGAAACGATTATTTAAAGAAAAAGGTATTGAGGCTAAAGAGAATGAACGTATTTATTATTATCCGGCAGGTAATAATTGGTGGAGCAGAACAGGCGAACCGGAAAATATGCCGGTAGGAGAGCCGGGGGGGCCGGATAGTGAGGTGTTTTATGATTTTGGAGAAGAGTTAAAGTTACACGAACATTCGAAATATAAAAATGAAAAATGTCATCCGAATTGTCAGTGCGGACGGTTCATGGAAATCGGGAATTCCGTTTTTATGCAGTACCAGAAGCAAGCTGACGGGAGCCTGAAAGAATTAAAACAAAAAAGTGTGGATTTCGGCGGAGGACTGGAACGGCTCACTGCTGCCGTTAATAATCTTCAGGACATTTTTCTTATTGATTCATTTTTTCCAATCATTCATGCGATTGAAAACGTAACAAATATACAATATGGAAAAGACGTCGAACAAACAAAGGCGATGAGAGTGATAGCTGATCACATGAAAGCGGCCGTATTTATGATTGCTGATGGTGTGGTACCTGGAAACAAAGCACAGGGGTATTTCCTCAGAAGACTCATCCGCCGGTCGCTTCTTTACAGTAAACAGCTTGGGATCTGGAACAAGTGGGATTATTTTGGCGATTTGGTTGCTCCCATTGCTTCAGAGTACGAAACTATATACCCAAATGTTTCTCAAAAACAAAAGGAAATAAGGGACATGATTCTTGATGAGGCAAAACGGTTCGGAAAAACAGTGGACAAAGGGTTAAAAGAAATCGAAAAACTGGATACCATAAGCGGAAAAGATGCATTTATTTTGTATGAAACATACGGGTTTCCATGGGAGCTTACCCAGGAGATTGTTACGAAAAAAGGTCAGAAGATTGATAGAGAGGAGTTTGAAAAAGAATTTTTAAAACATAAGGAACTTTCCCGCACGGCTTCAAGCGGTATGTTTAAGGGCGGACTTGCGGATACGAGTGTGGAGACGACGAAACTGCATACTGCCACCCACCTTCTTCATCAAGCGCTTCGTATGGTTTTAGGCAACCACGTGAGTCAAAAAGGCAGCAACATTACGGTTGAGCGACTGCGGTTTGATTTTTCCCATCCGAAAAAAGTAACAGATGAAGAATTGAAAAAAACGGAAGCAATTGTTAATGAAAAAATTAAGGAGAACCTTCCGGTTACTTATGAAGAGATGGATAAAGACGAAGCGCTCAAACGCGGCGCATTGGGATTTTTTGTGGAAAAATATGGGGATCGGGTAAAAGTGTATACCGTCGGTGATCCAAAAGGTAATTATTTCAGCCGCGAAATTTGCGGAGGACCACATGTAAACTTTACAGGAGAGCTTGGCCACTTTACAATAATAAAAGAGGAATCCGCTGCCTCTGGGATTCGGCGTATATACGCCCGCCTAGACTCGCACTAGTCGAGGCTGGCCCGCCTAAAAAGGTCATGAAATTGTTTGAAAAAATTCAGCATCTAGTAAATAAACCTCCAAAGGTCGAACCCGAGATATTTCTTTCCCTTATTCTTGACGAGTCATATATCCAAGCGGCTGCGTGGATGTTGGATAAAGGGAAAAAATCGCGCATACTCAAAACAACGAGTGAACGCGCGGTTAATCCTTCCTGGGAAGACCGCATCCGAATGGCGGATCATGCAATCGGAAAACTCGAGGAAGAAACAGGATCAAATAATCTCTCAAAGGTTGTGTTCGGGCTTGGGGAGCGGTTTTTGACCAAAGAAGGAGATATTGAAAAATCAGTGCGTTCAAGCCTCAAGCAATTGACGAAGAGTTTGGAATTGACTCCTTTGGGATTTGTACCTCTTACAACCAGTATTGCCCATTATTTGCGAAAAACTGAGGGGATCCCAACAAGCGTCATTCTTATTGGAGCAACAGAAGAGAATTTTGACATAAGTATTTACCGAGTCGGACGGCTTGCTTTTTCCATCTCTGTGAAACGGACAGAATCAGAAGGGGAGGACATTGAAAATGCGCTCAAAGCCTGTACTGATGCAGATGTTCTGCCGTCCCGAATCCTATTATATGGCGCTGACGATGTTCGGATCCAGGAGTCGAAGTCCATTCTTCTTCGCCACCAATGGACGTCGCGGGCGAACTTCCTCCATTATCCGAAAATTGAACTATTCCCTTTCGACCAGATGATCAATACTGTTGTGGAAGCAGGGGCAAATGAAATAACGCATGAATTGATCGAAGAAGGAGCGGTTGAGGGAGAACCTTCGGGGGACAAGAAGACTTCCTCCTTCGCCAAGGCTTCCCAGGACAAGTCGGGGGATAGGTTGGGAGGCGAGGAGGAAGAGAGGGAGGACAAGCAAAAAAGCACGGGAATTTTGGAAGAAGAACCGAAACTTGTCGGCGATGATGGGAAAAAAGTAACACATATGGTTGTTGTGCAGCCCGAAACATTAGGTTTTCATGAAACAGTCGGAGAAAATAAGATAACTCCCATTCACACGGATACGAGCGTTGAAAATCCGCTGGAATTTTCCGAAGAAAAACCATCCTATGTCTCACAGAAGAAGACTTCTGGTGGCAGGGAATTCACATCATTTTTTTCTACAATAATACGTATCATAAAACCATTCTTTCATTCTATGAAGCGGGTAGCGCGGAGACTGCCCGTCGGAGTCATCGGCATCGGCGTTGTCCTTATCATTCTCATTGGCGTTGGTTTTTGGGGAGTGACCCGGTACCTTCCTCGGGTAACCGTCACACTGGCAGTTCTTCCAAAAGATATTTCCCGGCAAGATTCAGTAATTATCGATCCTCAAGCGATAACAATTGATACGGAGAAAAAGATTATTCCCGGTAAAAAACTGGAAAAAGTCGTATCCGGAGAAAAAAATATTCCGACGACAGGGAAGAAAAAAATCGGCGATCCGGCAAAAGGAACGGTGACGATATTTAACAAGTCAGAAGGGACAGCGTATTCCCTTAAAAAAGGAACGATCATAAGTACGGGAACGCTTCAGTTTGTTTTGGATAATGATGTATCTCTCGCATCTGCCTCAACGAATTTATCTCAAGGACAAACAGTGTTTGGGAAGACTACGACGACAGCAACAGCAAACACTGTTGGTGCAGAGGGAAATATTGAGGCAAACAGAGAATTTACTCTGAAGGATTATCAATCAAGCGTGTTAGTTGCCCGAAACGACCAACCGTTTACCGGAGGGACGAGTAAAGAGGTCACGGTAGTGTCCCGGGCTGATTATGATAATCTTCTAAAATCTTTAACAACTGATCTTATCGAAAAAGCAAAAGCGGAACTATCCCAAAGCGTTTCCGGAAAAGACAGGATGATTGACCAGACCGTAAAAACGGCAGTAAAAGAGAAACAGTATGTTGAAGAAGTGGATCAGGAGGCAAAAGAACTGCACGGATCGCTCACCGTGTCTGTTTCTGCGTACACCTATAATGAAGATGACGTTTCCTCGCTTCTTTCCGCAGTTGCACAGGCTGATATTCCTTCCGGTTACGTGGTGAATCCAGGGCGTACAACAGTGACAATAGGAGATGTCACTGTCGGTAAAGACGGCAAGATGACGGCAAAAGCAACGCTCATATCAAGCGCGATACCTGCAATTGACTCTTTATCCATAAAAAAAACCATTGCAGGGAAAAAACTTGTTGATGTTGAGAAAGAACTGAAGAATATTCCAGGGGTAGCGAGCGCGGAATTTGTCTTCAAATCAGCTTGGAAAAAAGATACGCTTCCAATAAGTGCGGACAATATTTCCATCACGGTTTCACCGGTCGAGTAAAAATATCTTCGTATGGCACTATACCGCTATGTCAAAGAGACAAGTGAAAAAAAATTGCGTTTCCCACGTATTGTTTCTTTGGGATTCATCGGTATAGGATTTGGGTTATTGGTTTGGACCGTATGGCCGATTGTTTCTTTTTCAACGATAGCAGAACAACTTTTTGTTCAAACTATTTCTCCTGTTTCAGAAGATACGATACATATAAACGCCGCTTTAGGTATCGGTTCAGATGATAAAGTTGATTATACCAATGCAAACACTTGGTTTCCTACACATCCGCAAAAAAAAGGTGTGATGCCGGTGAATGCATATTCAGTCACAATTCCGAAACTAAAAATTGAGAACGCGATAGTTATGGTTGCAGGAGATGATCTCAGCGAAAGCTTGATCCATTATGGAGGAACACCCCTTCCTGGACAGTACGGCAATGCGGTTATTTTTGGTCATTCTACCCTTCCTCAATTTTATAATCCGAAAAGTTATAAAACTATGTTTTCACTGCTTCCGACATTGACCATTGGAGACAAAATTTTTGTTACTTATGATGATGTGAAATATACGTATGTTGTGTATGATATGGTGGTAGTTGAACCGACGGATCTTACCCCCTTGTTACAGCGATTCGATGATTCATATCTTACTGTGGTCACGTGTGTACCGCCGGGGACATATTGGAAACGGCTGAATGTGAAGGCAAAGTTAGAAAAAGACGTATGAAAATAGAAGGGAAACATGTTGCGGTTGAAGCCATTAAAAAGAAATTGTTGGGAAAAGAGCTTTCCTATAAAGAAATATTTTCTATCATGGATGAAATTTCCCATGAGCGTCTGGGAGATGTGCTGACGACGTATTTTGCAGCTGCCGGATTTACTGAAGGATTTTCTACAGACGAATTATATTACATGACGAAAGCAATGGTAGATACAGGCGAGAAATTGCATTTTGACGGCATCGTTGCAGATAAACATTCTACAGGCGGAGTGGCCGGAACCAGGACGACAATGATTTTGGTTCCGATTATTGCAGCTGCCGGATTTACCATCCCGAAAAATTCGAGTCGCGCAATAACATCTCCGGCTGGAACTGCAGATACTATGGAGGTTTTGGCTCCGGTCACGTTTTCCATCAAACAGATTGAAGCGATTGTTCATAAAACCGGAGGATGCATCGTCTGGGGAGGACATTTAGGGTTAGCGCCGGCTGATGATGTGATTATCCAAATAGAACAGCCGATCGCTTTTGAATCGTACGATAAAATAATCGTGGCGGTTATGGCCAAAAAAATTGCATCGGGAGCAACCCATGTGGTTTTCGATGTACCAGTCGGTCCGACGATGAAAATTCAGCATTTTCGTGATGCCGAGATAATCGCAAAAAAATTCGCATTTTTGGCAAAAAAATTTCATATCACCGTGGTTACGGATATTAATGAAACGCGGCAAAACGCCGGGCGGGGAGTCGGACCGGTGTTGGAGGCAAAAGATGTGCTCCAGGTGTTGGAACAGAAAAAAGACCGGCCGCTGGCACTGGAAGCCAAAGCCCTCCGACTATCCGGAAAATTATTAGACATCTGTCTTGCTGATCAAGCAAAGAAATCGTCTCAAACCGGAGAGGAGTTGGCAAAAGAGATCTTGTATTCAGGAAAAGCACATGCGAAAATGCAAGAGATCATAAAAGTTCAGGGAGGAGATCCTGATATTGAAAGCACGAAACTGCGCGCGGGTTCGCACCAAAATGAAGTAGTTGCCAGAAAAAGCGGTAGAGTAACCAGCATCGATAACAGACAAATCAGTATTATTTGTCGGATTTTAGGATGTCCGACAGATAAACGCGCGGGACTCTATACCAATAGGCGCCTTGAGGATCAAGTGGACAAAAATGATATACTATATACGCTGTATAGTTCTGACAAGTGGCGTTTAGAGGAAGCTGTGGAGACACTGAAACACGTTGGGATCTATACGGTTTCATAAGTATGTTCAAAAATATTATTGCACCGGTTCAAGCATGGCTTCTTTCACAGGGGAAATGCGCGGGATGTGGAAAAAAACTGCCTGAGAAAAAAGGACAAGGATTGGTACGTATTACGTGCGAGTGCGGACGTATATATATGTACGATGGAGGATCACATAGTTACAGGAGAGCAAGTTTACATGAAATCAAATAACACATTTCCAATTCGCTTGACTGTTTTTATCATCGTTATTGTTTTTATTATTGCCGGAATTTGTTTATGGTGGAATGATGCCGTTTCCCCATTTGATCCAACAGATACGATTCCTGTGACCTTCTCTATTTCAAAAGGAGACAACGTTAGGAAAATTGCATCTAATCTCGCCGCCCAGCGCCTTATCCGAAGTCCGATTGGATTTTACCTTTTGGTGAAATTTATGGGAATAGAGCGTCAGATTCAAGCAGGTGACTTCCGGTTGCAGCGGACGATGGGAAGCATGGTCATTGCAAAAGAATTAACACACGGCATGATGGATGTGTGGGTTACCGTTCTTGAGGGATGGCGCACAGAAGAAATTGCTACAAAGTTGGCAAAAGAGTTGGATATTCCGGAAAGAGAATTTCTCACTATTGCAGAAGAAGGAAAGATGTTCCCCGATACGTATCGTGTCCCGAAAGATGCCTCAGCTGCTGCGGTAACAGCACTTTTGAAAGAAAATTTTCTGAAAAAAATTACCCCCAAAATGCTGGATGATATAAAAAAAGAAAACATGACGCTTGAGGAAGTAATTATCCTTGCTTCCATTGTTGAGCGGGAAGGTAAAACAGAAGAAGACCGGCCGGTCATCGCAGGTGTACTTCTCAACCGATTAAGAATTGGATGGCCCTTGGAGGCAGATGCGACACTCCAATACGCGCTCGGATATCAATCGAAAGAAAAGACCTGGTGGAAAAAAGTGCTGACAGATGAAGATAAGCTCATTGATTCACTGTATAATACTTATAAAAATACAGGACTTCCTCCCGGGCCGATTGCAAATCCGGGAATTCAGGCAATTACTTCCGTTATCTATCCCAAAAAGACAGACTATATGTATTATCTTCATGATGACAAAGGGGATGTGCATTATGCTCGGACGCTTGAGGAACACGAAAGGAACATCGAAACGTACCTCAATCGCTAACTACTCATAGATATTTCATGAAGAAATTATTGTTGTTTCTCATTCTTTTTATTGTATCACTTTTTTTCCCGGTAACGAGGCTTCATGCGGAAGAAATTACATCGTATGATGTGGATATTTCCATTCAAAAAGACGGAAGGTTTACCGTGTTTGAGAAAATTCTCTATGATTTCGGAGCGCTTGAGAAACACGGGATATACCGAAGTATTCCTTATATAAAACGAAATACAGAAGGAAAACAATTTATTCTGGAATTTTCAGATTTCCGTGTTGAAGATGTAAACAATCAACCCTATGAGTATTCATTCGCAACTGAGGGAGAATATAAGAAGCTGAAAATCGGGGATCCGAATAAAACGGTTACCGGGAAACATACATACAACATCATGTATACCGTTTCCGGGGGGATTACTTATTTTTCAGAACATGATGAGCTTTTTTGGCAAGTAACCGGTACAGAGTGGCCTGTACCAATTCAGTCCGTTTCTCAAAAAATTACGCTTCCTGATAGTATTGATCCATCAGTTATTAAGATGACCTGCTATACCGGATCAACTGATAGTCGGCTTTCGGATTGCAATACCGCGTATGCAAACGGGCGAATAACAATTACTTCTCAACGAGCGCTTTTACCACATGAAGGAATGACTGTCGTTGTTGGATTCCCGAAAAATATTGTTGCTGTTTTAGAACCAAAACCAGTCAATACGTGGTTGTCTCAATTGATATTGACCATCATGAGCATTTTTTTTGTTTTATTTGCAATTTTTTGGTATTTGGTTTTACCTATCTGGATTGTCGTCCGGTGGTTCCGATCTGGACGCGATCCCAAGCCATCCATGGGTGTTGTAAAAGCCTGGTTTGATGTCCCCAAAACAGAAAGCCATCGGCCGTTAACTCCCGGAGAAACCGGTACGCTTATAGATGAAAAAGCGGATATGCGCGAAATAACTGCTACCATCGTGGATCTGGCGCGCCGAGGGTATGTCAAAATTGTTGAAAAGAAAAAAGCAGATTTTTTCCTGGAAAAACGAAACACATCAACAAAAGGAGATACGCTTGAGCGTTTCGAGAAAACTCTCCATGAAGGTATATTTTCCGGTAAAGATGCGATAAGGATTAAAGATGCGGATCTTATCGAACCGGTTACTCAATCAAGAAAGCAATTATATGAAGCATCTGTAACAGAAAAATTTTTTGTTTCGAATCCGGAATCTGTTCGGACAAAATATTCGATTATCGGAGTAATTGCTTTATTCACTATGAATTTTCCATTGGCCTTATCTTCGTTTATTTTTGGCCGGGCGATGCCAAAGAAAACCGTATCGGGTGCGCAAAGCGCTGCCATAGCACAGTCGTTGAAAAATTTTATTACCAGTCAGGATCGACAGTACAAATACCAAGCGAAGAATCAAATCTTTTTTGAAAAATTTCTTCCCTACGCCATTGCATTTAGCGTTGAAAAGATTTGGGCAGACCGGTTTAAAGACATTAGGTTAACGAAACCAGATTGGTATGATGGGTATGACATGCGGACATTTAACAGCGTATACTTCATAAGTTCATTGAACTTATCCATGCACAGTTTTTCTTCTGTAGCAACTCCAACCAGCTCTTCATCCGGATTTTCTTCCGGCTTTTCCGGTGGCTCTGTCGGCGGCGGAGGGGGAGGCGGTGGTGGAGGAAGCTGGTAGAAAAGCCAGGTAGTGAAGTTTCGACACGCGTAAGCACTTTTTTTAAACAATATGTGTTATTTGAACGTAGAAAAGATTCCAAGAAAGGAGGACGTCGAGATTTTGACCGCGTAAAAAAAGGTCGAAACTCTACTACCTGGTATGCCAGGTAGTGAAGTTTCGACACGCGTAAGCACTTTTTTTAAACAATATGTGTTATTTGAACGTAGAAAAGATTCCAAGAAAGGAGGACGTCGAGATTTTGACCGCGTAAAAAAAGGTCGAAACTCTACTACCTGGTATGCCAGGTAGTGAATGTTCGATACGCTTTCGCGTAACAAATACAAACTGGCAATGGTATTAAGAATTTTATATATAGCAGCATGTTTTTTCTTTCATATCGTTGGATATGAAAGATCGAACATCTACTACCTGGTATGGCAAGAAGAGTGATAAAAACTGCTCAAGGGCCGTATGAATTGAAACCGCAAGGTAATCCTGTTTTACTATGTATGTGTGGATTATCGAAAAACCAGCCTTTTTGCGACGGATCACACCTGAAAACAATAGATGAGGAAGAGGGAAAAGTGTATGAATATGACGAACATGGAAAAAAACAAAAGATAAGAGCCTGTTGCCAAGGAAATGGATGTTCCTGTAAGTGCGGAAAGTGATCTATTGACACAGGGGGAAAAGTGCATATAATACGGGTTAGTCAAATAACCTAAACAGAGGCGGACGTTGTATGTTCGTTTCTTTTTACGTTTTCTTTAAAAAATATTTCATTTTTTTATTGAAAAGGATTTATTGCAATGTCAACAGACGGAGCGTCTTCTCATCGTTTACATTGGGGTGTTGAATATTCTCATATCCCTGAGCTTGATCTTACGCTCGTGCAACGGGAATCCTATCAGTGGTTTCTGGACGAACGCATTAAAGAACTCCTTTCGGAAATTTCCCCCATCTCTGATTTTACCGGAAAAAATTGGGAATTATCTTTCGGTGATTATTTTTTTGGAAAACCGAGATTAAATCCAAAAACAGCAATTGAAAAAGGCTTGACGTATGATATGCAATTGAAAGTCATTGCGACTCTCACCAACAAACAAACCGGACACCAAGTGACCCAGGAGGTTTTCTTGGGAGACATTCCTGCAATGACACAAAATGGCACCTTCATCATAAACGGTATTGAACGGTGTGTCGTTAATCAACTCGTTCGATCTCCCGGAACTTATTTTACCGGCGAAGTTGACCCGTCTTCAGGAAAAATGCTCTATAGTGCTGAAATTCGTCCTATGCACGGCAGCTGGCTTGAATTTTTCATAACGAGAAACGATAGTTTGATGGTTCGGATTGACAGACGGAGAAAATTTGTAGCCTCAACATTTCTTCGGGCAATTGGCTTAGGAACAAATGAAGAGATCTTGGCACAGTTTAAAGATGTTGACGTGAACCCGGACCGTCGATTTTTTGAAAGCACATTTGTTAAAGATCCAACGACGAATTATACCGAGGCAGTATTGGAATTATACAGAAAGCTCCGACCGGGAGAGCCGATCGTTCTTGATAATGCAAAAGAACTTCTCAATACAATGTTTTTCGACTACAGAAAATATTCTCTTGAAAGGGTCGGCCGGTATAAAATGAACAAACGGTTAGGGATAAATGTGCCCAATGTCAAAAAAAATTGGGTTCTGACAAAAGAGGATATTATTGGCGCCATTCGTACGCTCATAAGTGTCGCTCAGGGAAAAGGAGATGTTGATGATATAGACCATCTGGGGAATCGACGTGTTCGGCGGGTAGGAGAGCTGGTTGCAACCAATGCGTTTCGTGTCGGACTTCTGAGACTAGAGAGGTCTATACGGGAAAAAATGAGCTTAGCAGGACCTCAAGCGATGGATCTCGTGCCAACGCAACTCGTGAATGCCCGGCCGATTATCGCAACCATTAATGATTTTTTCAGAACAAGCCAGCTTTCAACAATTCTTGACCAGACAAACCCTTTGGCAGAAGTTGACAATTTGCGGCGATTGACCGTAATGGGTGTTGGGGGAATCTCGCGGGAACGCGCTTCATTTTCGATACGCGACATCAATGCTTCTCAATATGGCAGAATTTGTCCGGTAAGAAGCCCCGAGGGACCAAACATAGGACTTGTGACATACATGGCTTTGTATACACGTGTGAATGAATACGGTTTTTTGGAAGCTCCCTATAGAAAAGTAGAAAAAATTGAGAAAGCCGGCATTATAAAAATGCACGTGACGAATATAATTGAGTATTTGGATGCCAGCGATGAGCAGTACCATTATATTACCCATGCGGAAGTTGCCATTGATAAGGACGGATTTATTATTGAAGACCGGATACCGGTTCGGTATAAAGGTGAATTTCTGGAAGCTGACACGACACTTGTTGAATACATTGACGTGGTACCTCGACAAGTAGTTGGAGCTCCTGCTTCTCTTATTCCATTTTTAGCCCATGATGAAGCGAATAGAGCGCTTATGGGTACTCACATGCAGTGTCAAGCAGTACCCCTATTAAAAGTTGAAGCACCAATTATTGGAACAAATATGGAACAAAAAGTAGCAGAAGCTATGGGTCGGGTCATGAAAGCCAAAGAAGATGGTGTGATCTCTTACGCAGATGCGTCAGTGGCAAAAATTTCGTATAAAAATGGACAGGAATCAGTGTATGATATAGAAAAATTCAAACGTACAGCACAGTCGACCTGTTATAACCAAAAAGTTTTGGTAAAAACAGGAGATAAGGTAAAAAAAGGACAGGTTCTTATTGACGGTCCGGCAACAGAGAATGGGGAGCTTGCGTTGGGCGCAAACGTTGTGGTTGCTTATATGAGTTTTGATGGATTAGGGTATGAAGATGCTATTGTCATTTCCGATCGTCTAGTGAAAGATGACGTATTTACCTCTATTAATATTGAAGAATATGAAGCAAGTGTTGTCGATACGAAATTAGGGCCGGAAGAAACAACCCGTGATATCCCCAATGTCGGCGAAGAAGCACTTCGAAATCTTGATGAAAACGGCATTGTTGTTGTTGGAGCTGAGGTCGGACCAAATGATATTCTCGTCGGAAAAATCGCTCCAAAAGGTGAAACAGAACTGACTGCTGAGGAACGGTTACTCCGGGCTATATTTGGAGAAAAGGCAAGAGAAGTGAGAGATACCAGCTTGCGGGTTCCTCACGGTGAACGCGGAACGGTTATTGACGTCATGATTTTAGATAAAGAAAAAGGCGATGAGATTGAGCCGGGGACAAACCGAAAAATTATTGTGAAAGTTGCTCAAGTTCGAAAAATCGTGATCGGCGACAAGCTTGCCGGCAGACACGGCAATAAAGGAGTTATTTCGAAAATCATGCCTGCTTCTGATATGCCGTATATGCCGGATGGAACGATTGTTGATGTAATTATTTCTCCACTTTCCGTATTGGCACGTATGAACTTAGGACAACTTCTCGAGGCGCATCTGGGACTGGCTGCTAAAAAACTCAATATAAAAATCGCTCTACCGGTCTTTGAACACGTTGAAGAGAAAAAAATTATCGAAAAATTACAGGAAGCACATCTGCCTGTTTCAGGAAAAACAATGCTTTATGACGGAAGATCAGGGCAACCGTTCAAAGAAGAAATTGTCGTGGGGATCGGATTTATCTTGAAACTCATTCACATGGTTGAGGATAAAACACATGCCCGCTCAACCGGTCCGTATTCGCTTGTTACCCAACAGCCGCTTGGAGGAAAAGCGCAAATGGGCGGACAACGGCTGGGAGAGATGGAGGTATGGGCACTTGAGGCGCACCGGGCAGCTCATGTTCTTCAAGAAATGTTAACGATTAAATCCGATGATGTGGTAGGACGCGCAAAAGCATTTGAATCTATCGTCAAAGGCGTTGATATTCCAGCATCCAGCGTTCCTGAATCATTTAAGGTGTTGGTAAAAGAATTGCAGGCATTAGGATTGAATATATTTCCCGTCGGCGTTGTCACTGCAAAATCAGTTCAAAACGTTTTGAGTGACGGAAAAGAAGAAGAGCAGGTAAAAAAAGAAGCGGAAGAGTTAGCGGTTCAAAGCGGAGGAAATGTATTCATTGAAGAACAATCCAAAAAAACTCCGGTCGTAGAAGACGAACAAATAAAAACAACTGAAGTATAAAACATATGGATACAAAAGATTTTAAATCGACATTTGGCAATATTATCGATTTTTCCGGACTTGTGATACGGCTAGCCTCTCCTGAGGATATAAAATCCTGGTCTCACGGAGAAGTTACGAAGCCAGAAACAATTAACTACCGGACTTTGAAACCGGAAAAAGACGGACTCTTTGATGAACGCATCTTTGGACCAACGAAAGATTGGGAATGTTACTGCGGGAAATATAAGCGTATTCGATATCGTGGAATTATCTGTGATAAGTGCGGTGTTGAAGTGACGCAAAGCAAGGTCCGTCGTGAGCGGATGGGGCATATCAGTCTGGCTGCACCTGTTGCGCATGTTTGGTATTTTAAAGGTGCTCCTTCCAAATTGTCTCTTCTTTTTGATATGAGCCCGAGAGCTCTTGAAGGTGTTATTTACTTTGCACAGTATCTCGTGACAACGGTTGACGAAGAGAAGAAAAAACGCGTGATGAGTGAGATATCCAAACATGGAGAAGATCGGGTGGATGAAGTGAAAAAGCGTGTAAAAGAGGAAAAGAAAAAGATAGAGGAAACGTATACAGAAGAAAAAAATGGCATAAAAGACCGGATAAAAAACAAAGAAGCTCAGGATCTTGCGCTTTCTGAAATTGCTCTTAAGGAACGACAAGAACTTCTTGTTTTGGATGAACAGATAGAAAAAGAGTCAGGGAAAATCAAGGAAGTCGTGGAACAGATTATCGGCCTTGTGAAAGGCATAAAACCGCTTTCAATCATCACAGAGGATGAGTATTTGAAACTCTCCGAGTATGATGCAACATTGTGTTTTATCGTCGGAATGGGAGCGGAAGCAATATTAGAGGTAGTAAAAAAGATTGATCTGCCAAAATTGGCTGCAGAACTGCGGGAAGAAATTCAGGAGAGCACAGGTCAAAGGCATATAAAAGCTACCAAACGACTTCGTGTAGTTGATAGCATGCGAAAAGCCAAGGTCGATCCGATATGGATGATTTTAAAAGTTCTTCCTGTTATTCCTCCGGATCTTCGCCCAATGGTGCAGTTAACCGGTGGACGGTTTGCAACAAGCGATTTGAACGATTTATACAGGCGCGTTATCAACAGAAACAATCGGCTGCGGCACCTTATGGATCTTGGCGCGCCGGAAATTATTTTACGAAATGAAAAACGGATGCTTCAGGAGGCGGTTGATAGCCTTATTGATGCTACGCAGCGGCCGTCATCCCGAGCGGTTATTCAGCCTCTTCGTTCACTTTCCGATATGCTTCGGGGTAAGCAAGGAAGATTCAGGCAGAATCTTTTGGGAAAACGCGTTGATTATTCAGGGCGTTCTGTTATTGTTGTGGGTCCTGAGCTTAAATTAACTCAGTGCGGTATTCCAAAAGAAATGGCTCTTGAGATGTTTAAACCGTTTGTACTTCGTGAACTTATTGTTCGCGGGATTGCACCAAACGTGAAGAATGCGAAAAATGTACTTGACCGACGGACTCCTGAGGTATTTGATATTCTTGAAGAAATTACCAAAAATCATCCCGTGCTTCTTAATCGCGCGCCGACCCTTCATAAGTTGGGTATTCAAGCGTTTTATCCGGTGCTCATTGAAGGATCTGCTATTCAGATCCATCCGTGTGTGTGCGCAGGATACAATGCTGATTTTGACGGAGACCAAATGGCAGTCCATATTCCCTTGTCCCGGGAGAGCAAATTTGAGGCAGAACATTTGATGCTACCGACGCAAAATTTATTAAAGCCAGCTGATGGATCGCCAATCACAGTACCTAATAAAGAAATGGTCATTGGATGCTATTACATTACAACAATCAATCCGGCATTTGAAGGAAAAGACGAGAAAGACCTTTTGGTATTTGGTGATACAGAGGAAGCAATATATGCCTACCAATCAGAGAGAATTCATTTAAGGGAGCCAATTCGTGTACGAATGAACAATGAAATGATCACCACGACGATTGGACGCATTTACTTTAACGAAATTCTTCCAGAAGGGCTCCGGTATATTAATGCACCGGTCAAGGCAGCGACGATAAAAACAATTATCACCAAGGCGTTACGAATGTATCCGCAGGAAGAAGTCGTGGTCCTCATAGACGCGATCAAAAAGATCGGATTTGAAGGAGCAAGCCGGTGCGGCGGACTTTCTGCGTCAGTTTTTGACAATGAAGTAATACCACAAAAAAGTGCAATTTTGGATGAAGCCGAAAATAAAGTAAAAGAGATAGACGCAAATTACCAACAAGGTCTTATTACACTTGAGGAAAAGAGACGGCTCAGCAATGAAATATGGATTGAAGTGACGGAACGCGTTGCAGATTTGACGTGGGAAAACATGAAAGCAAACAATCCAGTGAAAATGATTATAGACTCAGGTGGTGCACGGGCATCAAAAGATCAACTGAAGCAGCTTGCTGCCATCAAAGGATTAGTCGTTGATCCTTTGGGGAAAATCGTTGAACTTCCGACGAAAAGCAATTACAGGGAAGGACTTTCGATTTTCGAATACGTGACCTCAACCAGAGGTTCCAGGAAAGGGCTTACGGATTCAGCTCTCAAAACGGCAGACGCTGGGTATCTAACGCGAAGACTGGTTGATGTAGCGCATGATATGCTAATCCGGATGGATGACTGCGGGACCAATGAAGGTTTGGAGATTTCCCGGCATGAAGATCGGCAGACTCCCTTCTCAACACGCGTTCTTGGAAGATATACGGCCATGGGTATCAAAGCGCCGGAGGGGAAAAAAGTGCTCATAGCAAAAGACGAACTCATTGATGAAACAAACGTCAAATTATTGGATGAACATGGAGTAGACTTGGTGATTGTCCGATCTCCTATTACCTGTAGTGCTCCGGTTGGGTTGTGCGCCAAATGTTATGGTCGTGATTTTTCAACAACGAAACTTGTAGAAGTAGGAACGCCGGTTGGAGTTGTCGCGGCTCAATCGATCGGTGAACCAGGAACGCAACTGACGATGCGTGTGAGACACGCGGGAGGAATCGTTGGATTGGACGTGACGCAAGGACTTCCACGCGTTGAAGAATTATTTGAGTGTCGGACTCCTCGAGTCCTTTCTCCGATTTCAGAAATTGCCGGCAAAGTGGAAGTTGTGGAAACAGAATCGGGATATAAAGTGCGGGTGAGAAATACATCCATAAAACCCGTTGAGGAACGCGAATACATGATTTTATTAGCATCAGAGTTGAGTGTCAAAGATGGAGATTTGGTTGGATCCGGAGATCAGCTGGCATCGGGGTATTTGGATATCAAAGAAGTTCTCCTGATTCGAGGATTGAGAGGCGCTCAAAAATATCTTTTGACGGAAATCCAGAGAGTCTATGAGTCACAGGGAATTGTGATTCATGATAAGCATTTTGAAGTGGTTATCAGGAAAATGAGTGACAAGGTACGCATTGACTCATCCGGCGATACGATCATGCTGCCCGGTGAACTAGCCGATCGGTCACGGTTTAAAGATGAAAATGCGCGAGTTTTAAGTGAAGGTGGTGAGCCGGCCACAGCACAGGTGATTTTACTGGGCATCACCAGAGCATCGCTATATACCGAATCATGGCTTTCTGCTGCGTCGTTTCAGGAAACGACAAACGTATTGACTGATGCTTCTCTTGCTGGTAAAGAAGATAAGTTGCTGGGACTTAAGGAAAACGTTATAATCGGACGACTCATTCCTGTTGATCAAGTGCGAGCACGGATGGTAACTTAACATGCCTACGATAAACCAACTCATCAAATACGGTCGTAGAAAGCGGTCGAAAAAAATAAAGGCAACGGCTCTGAGGAAAATTTTCAATGCGAAAGACCGTCTGACAAAACAATTAGCCTCTCCATTTAAACGGGGAGTGGTGACCGTGGTAAAAACCATGACGCCTAAAAAACCAAACTCAGCTCTTCGAAAAATTGCCAGAGTCCGGCTTTCCAATAAACAAGAAGTTACCGCATATATTCCAGGTATTGGACATGAATTGACGGAGCACGCGATTGTTTTGGTTCGCGGAGGCAGAGTGCCTGATCTTCCGGGAGTAAAATACCACATTGTCCGGGGAAAGTACGACACGACAGGTGTACAAAACAGAAAACAGGGAAGAAGCCGTTATGGCTCGAAATCCGGCGCAGCCGGACCGGTTGCAGCAAAACCAAACTAATATGAGAGGAAAACGCGTAAAAAAAGAATTATTAGAGGCAGATCCGTTATACGGAAATAGACTGGTCTCACGGTTTATCAACCGCGTGATGCAAAGTGGAAAGAAATCAATTGCACAGAATTTAGTCTATCAAGCATTTGATATCATCAAAAAACAAGGGGAAGATCCGATAAAAGTATTTGAAACTGCAGTTGCTACGGTCGGACCAAAAATGGAAGTCCGCGCCAGGCGTATCGGCGGAGCATCCTATCAAGTGCCCAACGAAGTTCGGGGAGACCGCCGTGTTGCTTTGGCTATCCGCTGGATCGTGACATTTGCCAAGAAACGTTCCAATAAAGAGTATAAAACCTACGCGGAAAAACTCGCTGTTGAGCTTATGGAGGGGGCAAAAGGTGTGGGGGAAGCAATCAAGAAACGCGATCTGGTGCACCGCATGGCAGAAGCAAACCGAGCATTTGCCCACTTCAAGTGGTAGTGCTCTTCGATAGAGAATATTCTATATTTAACACCTGAAATAGTGCAGTCCCGAACCGCCGCCCTTGCGATGCGAGGACGTAGACATCGAGAGCAAGTAAGGCTGGTGTCGGGGCAAACCGAGCGTTCGCTCACTTTAAGTGGTAAACTTTTCTTCAGAACAGTTTTTCTCCAATAACAACAGAGCTATGAAGTCCCGCGCAATCGCCCCGTTTTTTATTTATTTAAGTATTTTGTTCACCATGTGGGGGTTATTATAATCCTGAGTGGAATCGAAGGACGAGAAATCAGAACCTACTACCTGCTTCAAAACCACTATTTCTAAGCCTGTAGTAGCATTAAAAAAATAACGGATATCTTACCTTTTTGAATTATTAGTTTATGTGTATAATACACTCATGGCAGGAGAGCAACCGGCAGGATTAAATACATTGATTCCAAATGAAGGTCTTATTGCACGAGTTACCTTCCAAGACGATAGAGTTGTTCTTACGCCTTCGATAGGGAGCAATCGGGATAGATTAAATCGAAAAATACAAAACGAAAAGAAATTCCGTGATTTAACCGCTTCTGTTCCAGGTCTATATCATCCTAAAATTCTACGCGAAGACCCGTCAACTGGAAGATATGAAATTGAAAGAGCCAAAGGATTTAATTTAACTTCAGGGCGTGGACAAATTCAGGGTGGAGGTATGGTTGATTTTTTCCATGTTCCTATTCCTTTTAAAGCTGAAGCAATGCTGACATATCTTCGCGCAATTGATTCAGTAAACCAGGCTGGTTATTGTTTCGTTGACCATAAATCAGATTCAGTATTTATTGACTCAAACAGCAAACGGGTATCCATAGTTGATACTGACGCACTGGAGGTTTATAAAAGTGGAGCCTGGGAGAGAGAATTACGAGGTGGATTACCAAAAGTACTACGAACATTTTTTACAAGAGATATCGGGACAAAAGATGAATGGACACTTATACCTGCTGGACCTACAATCGTTATTGACGGTTTAAAAAGCTATAAATCTGCTCACGAAGCGGTTGTTGCACTTGAGGGGTGGATGCGTGGTGAAAAAACGATCCATTATGGAGGTTTTGGGGTATCCGGGACGAAAGACCACTTTGATTTACTGGTAAGCCCACTCAAATCGCCCGAGATGGAGGCAAAAGTTCGATCTACTGATTTTACACATGTTACAGATTATCAGCGTGATATGTTAGAGGCTGAAATATATACTGCTTCATTATTTAAAAGTGAGGAACCACAAGCAATTGATAAATTTGTTTTAGGTATTGGAAAATAATTAAATAGTCATGTAACCCCAGTTACATATTATCTATTTAATTAGACCGCAGAAATGCGGTTTTTGTTTGAGAAATAGGGATTATAATAAATTAGAAACTAATAAAAAAGAGCGTATTGACGCTCTTTTTTTATTGATCTGTTGGAAGATAATCTGCCTTTTTTGTGCGGATTTTTTGTTTAATACCCTGGGTTGAGGAGGGTATAAAAAATCAGAACCTATTATCTAGCTTATTAATCATATTCTGCGCAGTTTTAACAACAATTAACGCGTTATTGCTCAAATGACTTTTTGTAACTTTTTTCGATTTCTCTTTATTTAATTCCAGAATTAATTTTGCTCGCTCACGTTTTTCTTGTGGCGTTGGTTCTCCATAGATCTTTATTAATTTTTCAGCAGCAGTTCCCGGACGGAGTGAAAATCGGAACACGTGGATTTTATCAATCGGTGCTTTTTGTAAAAAATTATACGTCTCCTGAAATTCTTTATCCGTTTCTCCCGGAAATCCGACAATGATATCCGTTCCGATAAAGGCGTTAGGATTTATTTTTTTTATCTTTTGTAATTTCTCCAGCATTTCTTCTTTTGTGTATCCGCGGTTCATGAGTTGAAGTATTCTGTTGCTTCCTGACTGGATGGGGATATGGAAAAAGTGAATAAAACGGTTAGTAGGAAGAATTGATTTATAATATTGGAGAAATTCATCCGTAATGCTCCATGGATGGATGGATCCGAAACTGATTTTTGGGATTGTCGTTTTTTCTAAAATTGCATCAATAAGTTGAATAAGTGTTTCTCCGGTATCTTTTCCAAAACATTCGGTATTAATTGCCGTCAGAATGACTTCTACCACCTGATCATCATATTGTTTTATTTCTTTAATTATTTCCTGAGCTAATACCGAACGCGGTTTACCGCGAAGTAAAGGGACGATACAATACGAACAAAACCGGTCACATCCATCCTGAATTTTTACCATGAGCCGACCGGATGTGAGGAATTTGTCATTGCGAGCGTAAGCGAAGCAATCTTTATTATAGAGATCGCCACACCCCTCGTTTACACTCAGGGTTCGCGATGACAATTGGAGTAATAAATCCGGTAAAGAAAATTTATTTTTGTTTTCAATAAGATGATCCACACCGGATACTGAACTTTTATTTTTTTTCCAATTTGTTGCTGCACATCCGGTTACTACTATTATTGTTTTCGGAAATTTTTTTCGCGTTTGATAGATATGCTGTCGTACTTCGCGCTCCGCTTTTCCGGTGACCGCACAGGAGTTGATAATATAGAAATCAGGATTTTTAGAATTGAAAACCAAACCTAATTCCATCAGTTTTTTATCCAACACAACCTTTTCCGCCTCATTGACACGACAGCCGAAAGAATAGGAAAAAAAAGTCGTTCTCATAAACATATTGTATCAATGCTCTACATTGAATCAAAGCTTAGCTTTGAAATAAAAACTAAGATTTCTTTGTCGGGTATGGTATAGTCATACCCATGAAAGATAAATATTCTGCTGTCTGGTTGTCATATTCTTCTATCAGTGATTATCTCAAGTGTCCCCGCGCGTATTATCTCAAAAGCATCTACCGCGACCCGAAAACGAACCATAAAATCACCATCATGCAGCCTGCTCTCGCGCTTGGACAAACCGTTCATGATGTCATTGACGCACTATCACTTTTTCCTTTGGAAAAACGCCTTGAAAGACCATTGACAGAGATCTTAGAAGAAAAATGGAAAAATATCACAGGTAAACTTGGAGGATTCAGAAATGCTGATGAGGAAGAATCGTATAAAAAGCGCGGACGTTTAATGGTAGAGCGTATTATGGATAATCCCGGGCCGGTTCTCAAAAAAGCTATAAAACTTCGTGACAGCTTGTCATGGTATTGGCTATCTGAAGAGGACAATCTTATTTTGTGCGGTAAAATTGATTGGTTGGAGTATCTGGAGAAAGATGACAGCATCAGAATTATTGATTTTAAAACAGGAAAATTTGACGAGGATCCGGATTCCCTGCAGCTGCCGATTTATTTTTTACTTTCTGTCAACGTCCAGAAACGGGGAGTGAGCGCCGTTCAGTATTGGTATTTGGATAAAGATGATGCACCCGTTGACATGCCACTTCCCCGTTATGATGAGAGCGAAAAACGATTATTAGAGATTGGGAAACGCATTGCACTTGCCCGAAAACTGGACCGGTTTGTATGCAATCACAAAGACGGCTGTCCCGTTTGCAGGCCTATGGAACGAATACTTGAGAACAAAGCGGAATTTGTCGGGATCAATGATTATAATCAGGACGTTTATATTCTATGAATACACAACTTACCTGTCCTCATTGCGGAAAACCGATAGAATTAACCGATGCTCTTACCCAAGAGTTGAAAGGTCAATTAAAGGAAGCGTTGGAACGGGAATATAAAAAGGAATTCGATAAAGCGAAAGAGGAATCCAACAAAAAACTATTGGAAGAGATACGACTTCTGAAAGAAGAGGGAGAGAAGCGAAAGCATCAGTTGGAACTTGCCGAAAAATCTGAATTAGAACTTCGAAAAGAAAAAAACAAGCTCGATGAGGAAAAGCGGACGTTTGAGCTTGAGAAACAGCGGCAGATGGATAAAGAACGGGAATTGATCCGGCAAAAAACATTGGAGGAAGCAGCGGAAAAAAATCGGTTGAAGGAGAAAGAAAAAGATATGGTCATTGATCAGTTGAAAAAAGCGTTAGAAGATGCCCAAAGGAAAGCAAGCCAAGGATCCCAACAACTGCAGGGAGAAGTGCAGGAATTGGATCTAGAATCGATGTTTCATCGGGCATTTCCCCAGGATACGATCGAACCGGTTGGAAAGGGAGTATTGGGAGCTGATATACGACAGATAGTGAAAAGCCCGATGGGAGTGGTGTGCGGTACTATCCTTTGGGAATCAAAAAGGACGAAACAGTGGTCAGACGGGTGGGTAACAAAATTAAAAAATGATGTGCTTTCAGATAAGGCAAATATCCCGGCAATTATTTCTGAAGTCCTTCCGGAGGAAGCAAAATCAGGAATTGGACTTAAAGATGGGGTCTGGGTAGCCAGTCCCAAACTTGCCATACCTCTTGCCATACTCCTTCGAAAATCGCTTTTGGATGTTGCCAAACAAAAAAAGATCAAAGAAAACCAACAGACAAAAGCAGAAGATCTCTATGCCTATGTGACAAGTCATGATTTTCAACATCAGGTAGAAGCTATGATTGAGGTATATCGGGATATGCAGACGCAGATTCAAAAAGAACGCGTAGCGTATGAGCGGTCATGGAAACTCCGGGAACAACAGGTGAACCGTTTGTTATCCGGTGTTGCCGGTATGTACGGAAGTATGCAGGGAATTGCCGGTCAGGCACTTCCATCCATCAAACAATTGGAGTTATCAAATATTGTTGATGACGATGCAGAGCAACGATTAACTTGAATTTTTACTGCGGAGCGTATATAACAGTAAAGCGGAAAGGAGGATGCTTGGTATGCAGGAAAAAAATGATGATCTTCAACCAGTAAAGAAAAGCAAACTGCCTTTTCCTGTTGTTTTTGGAATCGGATGTTTAGTTATTATCGTTTTATCACTTGTTTCATTCGGTATCGCATTTGCTGTTGCAGGGAAACTCGTTTTCTCGCCGTTTGGGGAGAATTTTCTGAAAAATACCATTGAAAAAACAACAGGAATTAAACTTGAAAACGGCAAAAACGGAGAAAAAATATCTATTACCAATCAAAAAACCGGTGAATCAGTGGAGTTAGGAGAAGGAAAAATACCGGCAAATTTTCCCAAGGATTTTCCTTTGTATCCCAACGCTCTGCCCAAAGGAACGGCAATCGGATCGGAGCAGGTCACAGGAAAAGGATTTTGGCTACTTTTGGAGTCTGGCGATCCGTTATCAAAAGTAACTTCTTACTACGATGAACAACTGGAGGCAAAAGGGTGGACGATTGAGGAAACAAACGTGTTAGGTGACGGATCTTCGTATAAAGTAAAAAAGGAAAAATTGATAGGCAATATCATCATTTCCTGGGATAAAAAAGACGCAAAGACTACAATCCTTATCACCTTAGAACCGACAAATGAGAAAAATCCAGCTCCGCAGGATGTATCGGAAGAAGGATCAGAGGTCGGAAATGAATTACCGTAATATATTGGTGTTTTTCATTCTTCTTTTTGCCGCAGTTCTTTTTTTTATTCCCAAAAATCAATTTCCGTTTGTCTCACCTCTCTCAACGAAAGAATTGGTGAGTTTGCTGCCCACTCCATGGAAGCCTCCAATAATGACTCTTGATTCAATTTTTTCCAACGATCATTCATGGATAAACGATATCCCAACAGATAAAAAATGGACGCTGATTGCAACAGGGGATATTATTCCTGCCCGCTCCGTTAATTATCAGACAGTGAAGAGAAATGACTTTACCTGGGCTTGGAAAAACATCACCCCGATTCTTTCCCAAGGAGATATCACGCTTATCAATCTCGAATCACCATTAGTGCCAAATTGTCCGGTGACGGTTGAGGGGATGATTTTTTGCGGGGATCAAAGACACATTGAAGGACTTAAACAAGCCCGCGTGACTGTTGCGAATTTTGCCAATAATCACATGGGAAACTACGGAGAACAAGGCATTGAACAGACGAAACAATTACTGGAAAACAATTCAATACAGATTTCCGGTTTGGGAGAACCAACAATTGTTGAAGTAAAAGGAACGAGTGTCGCGTTTTTAGGGTTTGATGATATCGGACCCAATGTTGTCCCGATTGCAAACGCGGATGAGGAAAATATCAAAAAACAAATTATTCAAGTAAAACAAAGCGCAGATATTGTCATTGTTTCCATAAATTGGGGGGTTGAGTATACGGATAAGCCATCAGACCGGCAGGTGTTGTTAGCCCATCTTGCCATTGACAGCGGAGCAGATTGTATGATCGGCAATCATCCGCACTGGATCCAACCCGTGGAACTTTATAAAGGAAAAGTGATTATGTACGCTCACGGCAACACGATTTTTGATCAGATGTGGAGCGAGAAGACCAAAGAAGGAGTGATCGGAAAATACACGTTTTACAGCAAAGACCTCGTGGACATTGAATTTATCCCGATCTACATCAAAGACTACGGCCAACCGATGCTCCTGGAAGGAGAAAAGAAAAAACTTATTTTCGATCAGCTAAAAAACATAAGCACAGGATTTGGAAAATGAGGAGAAAAAAGAATGAAAAGATGGGAAAGATTACCTCCTCCTTCTTATTAAGGAGCATATATTATATTAAGGATTGTTCGTAAATTTTGTACAAAATCTTGATTATAAATATTCACGTTATTTATTAACGAGGGATATTTCAATGCACTATCAACAATATTCCCTAACTGTTCTCCTGTAACCAGGGTGCCATTTACATCATATAAGCCACCGGAATTTTGAACTGCTTGTTGGAATTTTTTAACATTTTCCATCAAGTACGAAGTTTGAAGGTACATTTGTTCAGAGTTTCCTGAAAAACCTCTGCGTCGTAACTCTTCTATAGTCCACTGACAAGTAAGACACTCTTGAACGGCCCCTGAACCTACGCCTTGAATTCCGCTTTGTGCATACACATTAGTAGCGTGACCTATTTCATGAAGAGCGGTTATTTGGGGTAGATAATATTCTAATTTTCCGTTTTTATTAAGGATTGGATATAAAGTAATATTTTTACTTCCAATTACAGCTGTTCCTATAAAACCAGAAGGATGTGGTGTTTCAGAAATTGTCACATCGACTCCATACAGTGTTTTAATCCATTCTAAGTCTTCCTTTATCGGTTTATTCAGAAGCGGAGAGGAATCTGAATCAATGGGAAAATTTTGAATAGCCTGGGATTCGATAAATTGTTGAATGCCAACCCCGGTCATAAACGCAGTCATCCGGTCTTGTTCAGTACATGAATTTGGATTGACAAGGCATTTAGTGGTAGAAACAGCTCCGGGAATTGTTCCGCCAATAGTGACCGCAGGAGCTACCCAGGATGGAAGAGTAGAAAGCGCCTCATAAAGATACTGGCCGGCATTCGGATTTGCAGTGACGACTGTAGCTGCAGCAACTAACGCGGCAAATGCGATATTATCGTATATCTTTCCTGAGGCGATATCTGAGGCGATAGAATCGGATATTTCCGAAGTGAAATAATCGAGTATTGATGCACAAATACCATTGGCGCAATATCCTGATTGGCAGTAGATATTATATTCACAGTAATAGCCGTTGGGTGTTTTTGTATTCGTTGCGGTATCATATCCCGGATCACATTTGGTATTCGTATAGGTGTGAATTCCATTATTATCGATTAGCACAATGTAGTACCCGCCATTTACAAAAACACATTGCTGTTTTGCTCCTGCATTCAGCATTTTCTGACAGGCGTTTTGGTTATCGCAAACGATATTTGACAAAGAAACGCTAGGTGTTGGCGTTTTGGTAGGAGTAACGAGTTTGGTGGGAGTGGGACCGGTTCGGGAAAAAACGTCTATTGGAGTACTTTTATTTGCCAATAACGTTCCTACTAGTATTCCAGTGAGTATGACTCCCAAGCTAATTAAGCTAATTGGTTCAATAAATCCGAACTTATGAAGCACATGCTTTTTCATCATAGATCTAAATCAAGAATACTATAAAAGCAGGAAAGTTGAAAGATGGTATTGACACATATCCGTACAAAAGTTTACACTAGATTTACTTACTACTATGGATGCTGTCCCGACTCTCACATCAAGCGATCGTACCGCCAAATCTATATTCCAATATAAGATTTTTGATAAAAAATATTTTATCATCGGTCTTTTTTCCTTGTTATTTTTGGTTATCGCCTCATTTGTCTATACCTGGATATCTTCCCCGATGGTTGTATCTGTTGTTGGGGTTGGAGAGGTCAGTGTGCCGCCGGAAAAAGCGAATATTTCACTTTCTCTATCGTCAGCCGATGTCATTTCCGCAACTGCAGTCCAAAACGTTCAAACAAAAGCTGAAGCTATAAAAGTTTATATGAAATCCACCGGTATCTTAGACGAAAATATCTCTGAGACACAAATTCAAGTAGTTCCGGCGAGTTTAGTTACGGCAGGAACGAGCGGGTATCAAGCCATTCTGTCTATCTCCTTTTCTACAAGTCAATTAGCCTCTCTATCAAATTTGGTGGCAAATTTATACAGCAAGGGAGCCGCCATTGTTTCTCAGCCGATTCTTACGGTGGAAGACACTACAAACGTTGAACAATTGGCTTTTAACAAAGCTTTTGACAATGCCAAGAAACAAGCGCAGGATATTGCAATGAAAAATTCTAAGTTTATCAAAAAAATTGTGGCTGTTTCTCAATCAACTGCTCCTTCTACCTCCTCTGTCACTTCTCAGGCAATTGGAGCTACTCAAAACGAAAATGAACAGACGATGTCAAGTAGTGTATTTAAGGTCACGAAACAAGTTCTGGTAAGCTATAAGATGTGGTAAATTTTCTTCTTACTCTCTCCCGTATAATGTTTTTTTGAATGTTTTCTTTTTATGGATTTAGATGATTGTTTACCAACGTAATACTCTCTATGTCTAATTTCTGTTAATTTAATTTAAAGGTTAATAAAATCTGGTCATAAATAGTACTTATAGAATCAAATTCTTTTTCCGTAGCCACAAAACTATCTAAACTAATTAAAAATACCCTATTATTTTCGGAAAAAATAAAATATTGATTTTTTCTGATTTGTGGATATCCATTTGCATTATAATTATTACTTTCTTCTATTCCTTCAATTTCTTTACCTAATATATTTCTAGTTACGGTTCCCGTTTGTTTAATCACATGACCAGATTCTTTTAAGAGTTTATCATTACAGTCGATATTGGTAGAGCAGATTATCGAATTATTATTGATAGTTTGAAGGTCGGATTCAATGCGTATTATAAATACATCATGAATGCTAAAAGCTTTTGGTAATTTTTCGTCTGCTGAAATAGTGATAAAACCTATATTTTTAGCCGTCTGCCACTCTTTGATATCGGGTTGTTTTTCTGCTGGAATTTGCTCGATAGCAAATATTTTAGGATATCTAATCGAATAATGATATTTTGTATTGGTAAAAATATTCCATGTATCTGTATAGTTAGATGAAAAATTATTTTTTGTTAAAGCGTTATTGGTGTTTAAATTATTTTGAAAATATATCTTATTGTAATTAATTACATATATAAAAATTCCCAACAACATAATAACTACTATTACTAAGAAAATTTTCAAAGAACTACTATTCAATTGCATAATTAAAGTTTACCATAAAGTCTGAAAATTATGTGAAAGACCATTTTATTTACATTGTTAAGCTCATTCACCAGACGGTGCAGAGTTCTGTTTGGGGTTAATACTGATGGAGCGCGCGTTATTGGATGTGATGAATTCTAGACAACAATCGGCTTTTCCTGTACAATTCCTCTATTAGAGCAAAGAAAAGCACGAACTGCTTTAGAAGAGCAGTTTATTTTGTTTATGCCGGGTAGTGAATATTCGATGTATACTTCGTATACATCATGCTACATTCGAGCATAAACTTTTAATAATAGAAAAGGAGTAAGGATTATTCCTCATTTTTCCGATAGGAAAAATATCGAATATCTACTACCCGGTATGGCAACACCTCAAACAACTGTTACCCAAAAACGCGATGTGCCGCTTGAGAAAGTCCGGAATATCGGTATTATTGCCCACATTGACGCGGGTAAGACCACGACTACCGAACGGTTCCTTTACTATACAGGGCGTTCCTATAAAATCGGCGACATTGATGAGGGGACGACAGTCATGGACTGGATGGAGCAGGAGCGGGAACGCGGGATCACGATTGTGTCAGCTGCAACCACGACTTTCTGGAACGGATACCGGTTTAATATTATCGATACGCCGGGACATGTGGATTTCACTGCGGAAGTGGAACGTTCTTTGAGAGTGTTAGACGGAGGAATTACGGTTTTGGACGGAGAAGAAGGCGTGCAGTCCCAGTCAGAAACCGTCTGGCGGCAGGCGGATAAATACAAAGTGCCGCGTATCTGTTTTGTCAATAAAATGGACAAAGTGGGCGCAGACCTTTGGACGACTGTCAAATCCATTGAAGAGCGCTTGGGTGCCAGGACTGCAGTTATGGTTGTTCCGATTGGGCGGGAAAGTTCGTATATCGGCAACGTTGACCTTCTTACTCAGAAGGCTTTTATATGGCACAGCGACGATTTAGGCGCCAAATACGATGTGAAAGATTGTCCGGCAGAGCTCAAAGACAAAGTAGAAAAAAAGCGTCATGAGCTTATCGAGCGGATTTCCGAAACAGATGACGAGCTTTTAGAGAAATATTTAAATGGTATTGAACCGACGATTGATGAGCTGAAAAAGGCGCTTCGAAAAGCTGTGATTGGATACAAACTTGTTCCGGTCTATGCAGGGACCAGTCTTCGGAATAAAGGCGTTCAGCCTCTTTTGGATGCGGTTGTTGATTACCTTCCGTCTCCTTTAGACCTTCCCGACGTTGAAGGAACTGATCCTAAAACCGGAGAAAAGATCACAAGAAAGCGAATCGTTGAGGAATCATTTTCCGGTTTAGCGTTTAAAATTCAAATTGACCCGCATGTCGGGAAACTGACCTATGTCCGTATTTATTCAGGAAAAATAGCATCAGGATCGTATGCATATAACTCCAGTAAAGGACTCAAGGAGCGGATTGGGAGACTCCTTCTTATGCACGCCAATCAGCGGGAAGATATCCGGGAAGCGTATGCCGGAGAAATCGTTGCGGTTGTTGGGTTTAAAGACACGATAACCGGAGATACGATATCTGATACGGAAAAACCCATTGTCCTTGAGCAAATTACATTTCCGGAACCGGTTATTTCCTTGGCTATTGAGCCGAAAACCAAAAACGACCAGGAAAAAATGGGGTATGCGCTCCAACGGCTTGCTGAGGAGGATCCGACGTTTAAAATCAAAAGCAATTTGGAAACCAACCAGACGATTATCTGGGGTATGGGGGAGCTTCACCTGGATATTCTTGTAGACCGGATGAAGCGGGAGTTTAAAGTGGATGCCAATGTCGGAGCTCCCCAGGTTGCGTATAAAGAAACAATTACAAAAGAAGCTGAAGGAGAGGGGAAATATATCAAACAAACAGGTGGCCACGGACAATACGGACACTGTTTTTTGCGTGTTGAGCCGAAGAATCGCGGAGAAGGGTATGAGTTTATCAATGAAATCAAAGGAGGGACGATCCCGAGAGAGTTTATTTCGCCAATCGAAAAAGGAGCCAGAGAAGCTATGGAAAACGGCATCCTTGCCGGATATCCTTTGGTAGATATGAATGTAGCGGTCTATGACGGATCATTTCATGATGTAGACAGTTCGGAAATTGCCTTTAAAATTGCAGGCAGTTTGGCTTTACAACATGCGGTAAAACAGGCCAGTCCCACACTCCTTGAGCCTATCATGAAAGTGGAAGTGACGACTCCTGATGAGTACATGGGAGACGTGATCGGCGATTTATCCTCAAAACGGGCTCAAATTCTTGGGACGCAGAAACGAGGACTGGCAACGATAATTCTAGCTCATGTTCCTTTGGCAGAACTGTCAGGGTACGCAACGACACTTCGGAGCCTTTCAAAAGGCAGAGCTTCCTACTATATGGAGCCAAGCCATTACGAGGAAGTACCGAAAAACATCCAGGAAAAGATCATTGCGAAACAAGGGTAGAGTGTGATAGAATTGAATTAATCTTTTATTAAGGAGATTAATTTTATTGTTGTCCTCCTTCACCTTACCTCCTTGCGATCCGCCAACTGGCGGATCGGAGGGGCGGTTTCGGAGGATTAGAAACACTAATCCCGCTTTCGCGGGAAAGTGTTTCTAGAAAGGCATTTATGGCAGATCAACAGAAATTTATCCGTAACAAAACTCATGTAAATATAGGCACTATTGGGCACGTTGATCACGGAAAAACAACCCTCACATCAGCAATTACCCACGTGTTGGCAAAAAAAGGCCTGGCTAAAGCCCTCAAATACGAGGAAATCGACAGCGCGCCTGAAGAAAAAGCCAGAGGTGTCACGATTAACATCCATCACTCGGAATACGAAACAGCAAAACGCCATTATGCTCACATTGATGCCCCAGGGCATGCTGACTATATCAAAAACATGATTACGGGAGCGGCTCAAATGGACGGAGCCATCCTGGTTGTATCTGCTCCAGACGGCCCGATGCCTCAAACCAGAGAACACATACTTCTGGCTAAGCAAGTCAACGTTCCGGCGATCGTCGTTTTTATGAATAAATGCGATATGGTTGAGGATAAAGAGCTCTTGGATTTGGTAGAAATGGAAGTCCGGGAGCTTTTGACCAAATACGGGTTTCCGGGAGACAAAATACCGGTGATCCGCGGATCAGCGCTCAAAGCTCTTCAGGGTGACGAGGCGGCTGAAAAAAGCATTGTTGAACTCATGAATACGATTGATGAATATGTTCCGGATCCGGTACGAGCGCTTGATAAACCATTCCTGATGCCTATTGAGGATGTGTTTTCGATCAAAGGCAGAGGAACGGTTGTGACCGGCAGAATAGAACGAGGTAAGGTAAAAATCAACGATACCATTGAAATAGTCGGTATCAGACCTACTCAATCAACGGTCGTGACCGGTGTTGAAATGTTTCGGAAACTTCTTGACGAAGGATTGGCGGGAGACAATGTCGGAATTTTGCTTCGAGGCATTGAGAAAGACCAAGTTGAACGCGGTCAGGTTCTAGCAGCTCCGAAATCAGTCAAACCGCATACGGAATTTGAAGCAGAGGTCTATATTTTGGCCAAAGAAGAAGGCGGACGTCATACGCCGTTTTTCACCGGTTACCGGCCGCAGTTTTATATAAAAACAACGGATATTACTGCCGAAGTGACTCTTCCCTCGGGAGTTGAGATGGTCATGCCGGGAGATAAAACAAAAATGACCGTTAAACTTATCGTTCCTGTTGCTTTGGAAGAAGGGTTGCGATTTGCCATACGGGAAGGCGGACATACGGTGGGTGCCGGAGTGGTAACAAAAATAATCGCATAAACAGGAGTTGCACAGTTTGTCGTTGCGAGGAGTGTAACGACGAAGCAATCTCTATTATAAAGATTGCTTCGCCTCATTTCATTTCGGCTCGCAATGACAAGATGAATTGAATAAACATGTGTAAGTCCTGCATAAATTTAAAACAAAATGCCAAAAGGAAAAATTCGTGTACGTTTAAAATCATACGACAGCAGAGTCATTGACGATTGCTGTCAAAAAATTCTTGATGTTGCGGTTAGGACCGGTGCCAAAGTCATTGGGCCGGTCCCACTGCCGACAGTTCGGGAACATTTCAATGTGGCTCGAGCGGCATTTATAGACCGGAACAGCCGCGAGGATTTTAAAATTGTGACACACAAACGGCTCATCGACATCATAGAGCCGACGGAGAAAACGATAGACCAGATGATGCATCTGGACCTACCGGCAGGAGTGGACGTCGAGTTGAAAACGTAAAAAGAGATGAGCACATGATTGAAATATATGATGAGCACCTGAATGTGTTTATCTTGTAGGATGAGAGATACTTTGGTATACTAAGGGGCATACTTATGACCTATAGGCGGAGAACCACCGTCACATAAGGAAATACCAAAAGTCTCGGTTTAAAAGGGATCGACCTTATTTACCGAGGTCGATTTTTTTTGTGTAAAAAACATATATGCCGGGTAGTGAATGTTCGACACATGTGAAGACACATGCTTAGCTATTCGGCGAATATAAAGTTAAAAGTTTAATATAAAAGGAGAGAGATGTTTTGCTTCCGTAAGGAAGGTCGAACATCT